>MDTD01136184.1_pt1 | contig 129305 bp, 122 predicted proteins | sample 811221 | NCBI WGS metagenome assembly MDTD01 (sample SAMN05326646, study PRJNA326480) | marine metagenome | isolation source: seawater | place: Pacific Ocean: South West | collected 2011 | reverse complement strand
GGTGCGTACCGCAGTCGCGATAGCGGCGAGGAACGCACCGTCGGCGAAGCGCGCAAGCGCGAAGCTCGTCGCCAGACTCCAGCCGCGTATCGCAGCGTAGCGAGAAACGCGGCGACGGGTTTTTTTTGTGCCCCGAGGACGGAGGCTGCAAAACCTTTGATTCCCGCGGGGTGGGTGCTTGCCATGGAGCTCGGGGCAAACTATCCTTAGGTTGGAAGGTACCCATGACCACTCAGACAGATGAACTCCAGCTTGTGACATTTCAGCTTGGCGCGGAACTCTATGGTATCGACATCATGCAGGTGAAGAGCATCGAAGAGACCAAAGAGGTGCGTCCGATTCCCAACTCGCCCAACTACGTCGAAGGCATTTTCAACCTCCGCGGCGAGATTATCCCGGTGATCAATCTGCACCGTCGATTTCACCTCAAGCGGGCCGATCTGGCTGAAGAGGACGAGCTGCTCAGCGGTTTTCTGATTATTCGGCTCGACGGCATGCACGTGGCGATCATCATCGACAAGGTGTCGAGAGTGCTTTCGGTTTCTGCATCGGACGTGCAGCAGCCGCCGCAGATGCTGTCCGGTATCGGTGCCGAGTATATCGAGGGTGTGGTCCACCGGGACGATGGGTATCTGATCATTCTCGACATCGACCGTCTGTTCAACATGCGCGAACTCGCCGCGCTTGAGACGATCGCGCGCTGACGTTCCGGGACCATCGCACATGCTACCACTGTACAGACCGACGATTCGTCGTGCCGATATGGATGCGGTATTGCGCCGTCTCGCGGAGGATTCGATCGGCGCGGGCGAACTGTCCCGGGAGTTCTCCCAAAGCCTTGCCAAGTATTTAGGACGTCGAAGCGGCGTGTCGATGCGCACGTTTGGCGCCGCACTGACGGCGGCGTTGCGGTCGTTGGATCTCGAACCGGGTTCGCGCGTGGGGCTGTCCGCCCTGGCGCACGGGGCGGTCTGGCGCATTATCCGACGCCTTGGCCTGGAGCCGGTGGCGATCGACACTGAACGTGGGACCCCGGTCCTTCCAAGCCCTCTGAACTTCGACTACGAACCGCTCGGGCTTGCGGCGCTGTACGTGGATACACGCCTTGGGTACGTTGCGGATCTGGAAGCGCTTCGCCAGATTCGCGTTCCGATCGTCGAAGACATCTCGGAAGGACTTGGTGGACACACAGGATCCGACATGGCGGGGTCTGCGGGCGAACTGACGATCGTCGGCCTGGAACCGGAACATATCGTGACGGCCGGCGGCGGCGCCACGGTCGTAACCAACAATACCCGCCGTGTGTCCGTTCTGACCGCGGCAATCGATTTCGGAGAGGGAGAAGCCCCGCTCCCGGACATGAACGCCGCGATGGCGCTGACCCAAATGAGGCAGCTGGAGTCCTTTGTGGAACGGCGGCGGGAGATTGCGGGGCGGTTTCTGAGAACGATTCAGCGCGGTCGTCACGCGATGCCACTCCAGGGCGGCGACGGCGAGGCGGTGTTCCCTGCGCTCCCGGTTCTGGTGGAGTCATCACCGCGGGACGTTGAGCAGTACGCGCGCGGACACGGTGTGAGCGCGCAACGAGCGTTTCAGGATACCGTTCTGACCCTGCTGTCGGACGCCGAACACGACGTCGCGGCGCTGCATCCCAACGCGCTGAGCCTCGCGGGCCGCATGGTCGTGTTCCCGCTGTATCCGACGCTTGGAAAGAGTGAGCAGGAGGCGGTGGAGCGGGTGCTCGCCACAATGCCGTAACTTCCCGAAGCTTTACGGCTGATAAGACGGTCAGTATAGTGTAGGGAGACACGCATGACGCAGACGATTCGTTCCATCCTCATCATTGCCAACACCGGAAAACCGGAATCTCAGCGTCTCGCCGCGGAGATGGAAGCGTTTTTCACCGCCGAGGGAATCGCGTGTTCGTCTTTCCACTACGAGGGTGTCGCCCAGAGCATCCCGATCGATGAACCGTTCGATCTGGCGATCACCCTGGGAGGAGACGGAACCGTCCTGTTCGCCAGTCGCGTTCTGGCAGCCCACCGGGTACCGATCCTCCCGGTGAATCTGGGGGATTTCGGGTTCATCAGCGAAATTGGCAGAACCGAATGGCAGGCCGCGTTCCGGGCGTTTCTCTCCGGCAAGCTGCAGGCCGGGAGTCGACTCGTCCTCGAAGTGTGCGTGACCCGCAACGGTGAACGTATGTGTCAGTTTCGTGGCCTGAACGACGCTGTTGTCTCATCCGAGGGCATTTCGCGGATGGTGCATCTGTCGGTGTCGCTCGGTGACCAGCGACTCGGAACGTATCGTGCCGATGGCGTCATGGTTGCCACCCCAACCGGGTCCACCGCCTATTCGGCCGCCGCCGGAGGGCCGATTCTGCACCCCGAGATGGAGGCGATGATTCTCAATCCCATTTGCCCGTTCACCCTCTCCCATCGCCCGATCGTCCTCCCTCCCACCGAGGAAGTCCGGATATCTCTGGACAGGCCGCAGCGGACGCGTGTGGCGCTCACGGTGGACGGTCAGAGTCTGACACCCCTCGGAGAGGGGGACGAGGTGGTCGTGCGTGCCAGCAACGAACGGGCGCAGATCATCCGGTCCGACCAGCGCACCTTCTACGAGGTGCTGCGGTCCAAGCTCAACTGGTCCGGAGGTCCCGATGATTGAGCGCCTGACGGTCCGGAATTTCATCCTCGTCGACGAACTCGAAATCGAGTTCACCGGCGGATTCAACGTTCTTTCCGGGGAGACCGGCGCGGGCAAGAGCATTCTCGTCGGAGCCCTGTCCGTCCTCTTCGGAGCGAAGGGCGACACGGATCTGGTTCGAACCGGCAGCGATGAGGCGTCCGTAACGGGAGAGTATCGCGTTGCGGAACACGCCCCGTGCCTGCAGTGGCTCTCCGAGCGCGGCATCGAACCGGAGGATGGTGTCGTGCTGATCCGGCGCACGATCCGGACCGCCGGTCGCGGAACGATCTACATGCAGTCGACGCCGGTAACGCGCGCCGATCTGGAGGAGTTCTCGGGACTCCTGATCGACCTGCACAGCCAGCACGAGCATCAGTCGTTGTTTGTCGAGAGTAACCACCGTCGGATTCTGGACCGCTTCGCGGGCATCGAGGCGGAGGTGGAAGAGTTCGGGCGCCGGTTCAGCACCCTTGGCGACCTGCAGAAGCAGCTTTCAACGATTCGGGAACGGGAGGCGGAACGGGCGCGGGAAATCGACATGCTGGAGTTCGCGATCGACGAGATCGAGGCCGCGGCGCCGCGAATTAACGAGGCCGACGAACTCGAGCAGGAACGGCACCGCCTCAACGAGTTCGAACGGCTGGCCTCACACGTGGAGGCCGCCGCGCAGCTGCTTGATGCCTCGGAATACGCTGTCGTACCGCTCCTGAAGCGTCTGCGGCAGGAATTTTCCGCCGCCGCCAGGGTCGACACTGCGCTGGAGGAAGATCGTGCACGCCTCGAGACCGCGTATTACGAGATCGAGGATATCGCGCAGGCGCTGGCTACGTACCAGGAACAGCTGGCGTTTGATCCGGCGCGTCTCGAGGAGATCGAGGAACGACTGTCCGTCCTCAAAAGCCTGTTTCGGAAGTATGGAGAACGCGAGGAGGATGTCCTGGCGTACGCGACCCGCTCAAAGGACGAACTCGAGTCCCTCCGCGGTGCGGAGGAGTCGCGTGAGGCGCTGCAGCGCCGGCTGGCGGAGACTGAGCAGGATATCGGCAAACGGGCCCGATCGATCCACGCAGCCCGTCAGGAGGCCGCTCAGAAGCTTCAGACGCGGATTCGCGAGGTGCTGGCGGACCTGGCGATGGGGCAGGCCGATTTTGTGATCGACATTTCCACCAGGACTGCGGAATCGGGCCGACTGGTGTGCGGTCCCGAAGGCGCCGACCGCGTCCGATTTCTCATCAGCACGAATCCCGGGGAGGAGCCGCGGCAGCTGTCCCGAATCGCCTCGGGTGGAGAAATCTCACGGGTTATGCTGGCGATCAAGACGGTGGTTGCGACCGTCGACGACGTGCGGACGCTTGTGTTTGATGAGATCGACACCGGGATCGGCGGCCAGGTGGCACTCTCGATCGCGGCGCATATGGCGGATCTTGCACTGCATTCTCAAGTGATCGCGATCACGCACCTTGCGACAATTGCTGTTCGCGCCGATAATCATATAGTTGTAGAGAAAAATGTGGACCGAGGCAGTACCTTCGTGCGGGTGCGGCCGGTGAGCGGGCCCGATCGCGAACGCGAGATCGCGCGAATGCTTGCCGGAGACGTGGACGAGAGCCACAGTGTGGAACACGCCCGAGCGCTCCTGACGCGGTACCAGAGAGAGGCGAATGGCCAAGATCAGTAACGAGGCACGACAGCAGTACTTCGAACGCATCAAGGAATACAAGCAGACCGCCGAGGCGATCATGCAGCGGGAGAAAAGTCTGCTCAAGGTGGTCAACGGGCAGTCTCCCGGGGTTGCGTACAAGTACCTTGCCCTGGCCGATGAGCGTCTCAACCTGGCGTCGTACTATCTGCTCCAGAACTCGCTGTCGGTGTCGCTTCTGGGTGTCAAGAACGAAGCGTTCCTCAACGACGCCCGCAAGAGCTGCTATCAGGCGATCATCTACCTCGAGGAAGTTGTCTCCAACTACGTGGACGTTCCGTTTTCGGACTACTCCGACCTCCTCGAGCAGATCGATGGCTTCGAGGACGAGAAGCGCTATCTGCTCGTTCGAAAGCTCGGGTTCACGATCGAGTCGGTGGAGGAGGCGTTCGGAGCCAACTCCAAGTGGCGCTGGTCGTTCGTGGAGCTCGAGGGGCGGTACGCCGCCGTCGCGAAGAACCTGATCAACTTTAAGACATTCATCGCCGGTATGGATCCCCGGGTCGACGGGTATCAGGCGCGCATGGGGCATCTCGATCTTGTGCAGATGCTCATGACTCGGGCCGCCGATCGCTACCGGGAGAAGTACGAACTCTCAACGCTTCGGATCGATGACTTCAAGCACGCAATCGCGTTCCTCGCGGCGCTCCGTCGCATTCACATTCTCCTCGGAGACGCCGAGAAGGCTGAGGAGATCAAGAAAAAGATGGACGTCTGGAAGTCCAAGATGGAGACAGACGAGAAGTCGCAGGCCGCCCAGCGTAAACGGGCGGTCAAATAGTCGTGGCAGGGTTTTTCCGTCTCATCCTCGCGTTTCTTGCCGCCACGGTCATCGCATTCGGTGTACCCCGCGATGCAGGCCGGGAGGTGGCGTTGCACGTTCGCTGGGAACGCCACCTCGGCGACGCCGTTCCCGGAATCTCCGGGGATTCGAGTGCGTCGGACCGAACGGTGGTGGTAAGCAGCAGCGACCGTTTCGCGCTTCTCGACGGTGCGGACGGCGCTGTCCGTGCGGGGGGAATACGCACCGACGTGTTCACCGCGAGTTCTGCGGGTTTCATTAACCAGTCCTCCTCCGTACCGCGCTGGGCGGTCCAGTCATGGGCCGGGGATATCCTCTCCATCGTACCGAACCGTGGTGATCCTCACCTCCGCGACACGATACTCGCGCAGTTTTCCGGGGACGGGACGGTGTGGGTCGAGGATATCGAAACGGGGAACGAGTACCTGGTTGATCTTCCGCCGGATTCGACGGTCTACGATCTCACGTTGCGGTCAGGCGGCGAGCCCTGGATCGCGGCAGGATCGTTGCGGGGCGAATTGCTGGTCGCGGGGCCCGACGACGAGGTTCGCTGGCGCCGGACCTTCCGGTTTTCTCCCTACGCGGATCAGGCTCCAGTTGTGTATGCGGTCCGATTCGCCCCATGGGACAGTGAAAATCGCCGGCCCCGGCTCCTGGCTCTACAGGGGCTCAATCCGCAGCAGCTCCTTCTTGCCGAAACCGCCGATGCCGGAATGATGGACGTGGAATCGGTCGCCACGGTCCCGGATCGATTCGCGGTGCGGTGGCCGGCGTCGATCGAAGTCGACCGATTGGGGAGGGTTGTTGTGGGGCTGCGCGGAGCTGTCCTGATCGCCGCGCCGGATTCCGACGAGGTCGATTTCCTCGAAATTCCCGGAGCGTTGACGCTCGACGGCGTTGTCGATGGCGCCGCTGAAACGACGGTTCTCGCAACCTCAGGCCTCGACGGCGCGATCGTCACGGTAACGGACGGCGCCCTGACTACCGCCAGCCATTGGTCATTCCCGGGAGTTCGCGTCGCGGCGATCTGTGATGATCCCGATGCCGGGCTTGTTGTCCTCCAGACCGGGGAGTCGATCGTCGCACTGGAGGCGCGCCTGTGATACGACGGGGCGCCCGCGCGACACGGATACTGCTCATCCTCGGTGTTGTGATGATCGGCGTGACAACAGTTGACGCGGAGACGTGGGAATGGCCGTCCGACGAGCTTTCGTCGCTCCGGACCGAGGGTGGAACGGTAACTCCCTGGTTCGTTCTGGAGGGCGCCCGCGATCGTGACGGAGAGGACGTGTTCCGCCCGGTTGCACCGGGAGAGGTGATCTACAGCGATGCCCTGGCCCCGGACTACGGCCGGGCCCTCGTAGTGCCGCGCCCCGACGATCGACTCGTGGTTCGCCACGATGGTGGGATGTGGAGCGTCTATCGCGGCGGCAACATGCGCGTACCTGCCGGCGCCCGATCGCCGGAGGCACGGGTCACCTCGGCGTCTCCCGTGCGGACCGACGGCCCCGTGATCTTTTCCATGCTTGACGCCTCCGAGATGCGCATGGTTTCGCCGCGCGCACTGCTGCCCGAGTCCGACGGTCTCCCGGTGGACGAGATGCCGGTGCTCGGTTTCCGGCAGAACGGGGAGCCGGTCCGGGCGCGGAATCTCGTCGCCGGAGCCGCGGAGCTCGTGGTTCCCGGGGAGTGGCTCCAGCCGGTGACGCTGCCGCGGCGCATGTACGTGCTGGTCGATGGGCTTCTCGCCGCGGACATATCGTTCCTTGTACCCGGCGATGTGTCGGCCCGCGTCACCGCCGACGGTGACCTGTTCATTCTGGAACGCGAACTCGACCCCGGACTCACGCAGTTTGAGATCGAAGTGGAGCGATACGACGGTACGACGGAGAGCCGTACAATTCGGGTGCGGGTCCCCGAGCCGCTGCCACTTGACACTCCCTAGGCCATTTTCCACAATTGCCCAATGCTTCTGGAGTTGATCCGATGATCCGTACACGGCTGGAGGAGCTCTCTCTGGAAGCGCTTCTTCTGGTAGCGTCGCAGAACGGTCTGGACCTTGAACCGGACCTCGATCGTCACGAAGTGATCGATCAGCTTGCCGACCTGATTCTCGAAAACCGGGAGGAGCGCGAATCCGCCAATTCGGTTACCGTCAAGATTCAGCAGAAAAAATACGCGCTTCTGAGGGACGACGAAGCTCCGCTCACCCAGGACAAGGTTGATGAGATCGAACTCCCGGAACGGTACGAGATCAACCGGATCTCGCTGATGCTGCGCGATCCGCGCTGGGCCTATACCTACTGGGACCTCAGTTCAGCAAAAGTCCGTGAGTACCAGGAATCGTCGCGGTTCGATGGGCTGTACCTCCGCGTTCTGCAGCTGGAGGGGCACACGGAGGAGCTTCGAATTCGGGATTCGTTCGAGATTCCGATTCAGGTGAGCGACTCGAGCTGGTACATCTATCTTCCCCAGCAGAACGCGTCGTACCGAATTCAGCTGGTCGCCAGAAACAATCATCGACGTGAGTTGCTGGCGGTTTCAAACGAGGTTTTCGCACCGTGGGGCCATCTTCGGGAGCGTCCCGAGGATCTTGACCCTCACCGGATGGCGTTGTACGAGCTGTGCGGTCTCGAGTATCTGGAATCTCCGCCGTTTGAGGAGCCCACCGGCGGCCGACGGATGGAGTCGTAACCATGGGAAAATCTGTACTTCTGCTGCACTCGCATTTGCCGCTGGTGCGGCACCCGGAATACGAGTCTTTTCTGGAGGAGCGCTGGCTGTTCGAGGCGATCAGCGAGACCTACCTTCCACTCCTGCGCATGATGCAGCGGCTTGAGGCCGACTCGGTTCCCTTTGAACTCGCCATGTCGTTCTCGCCGACCCTGAGTTTCATGTTGCAGGACGAGTTTCTCCTGGAACGATACAACGGGTACCTCGAAAACAACATCGAACTCGCGGAAAAGGAGCTGGCGCGCACGAACGGCGATCCGCGGCAGCACCGACTCGCGAAGATGTACCACGAACGATACCGTTCCGATTTAACGGACCTCAACGAGACGTACGAGCGCAACATTCTGAAGGGCTTCGACTATTTCGCCAAACGCGGGCACGTGGAGGTTCTGGCAACGGCCGCGACGCACGCGTTCCTTCCGAACTTTCGGAATTACCCGGAGACGGTGCGGGTACAGGTCGAGCTTGGCATAGAGTGTCACCGCCGGAACTTCGGGACGCACCCGAGAGGGTTCTGGCTTCCTGAGTGCGGGTACTACGAAGGGCTGGAAGAGATTCTGGCAAACGCCGGCGTCGACTACTTTGTGAGTGCCGCCCACGGCGTGCTCTTCGGGGATCCCTCCCCGGCGAACGGAACCTACGCACCGGTGATGACACCGGAGGGCGTGTCCGCGTTTCCCCGGGACGTCTATACCGCAACGTGGGTCTGGTCGTCCGAACAGGGGTATCCCGCCGATCCGGTGTATCGTGATTTCTACCGCGATATCGGCTACGATCTGGCGCTGGACTACGTGCGGCCGCACATTCACTCCGACGGGATCCGAATCGATACGGGGTTCAAGTATCACGCCATTACGGGTCAGACCGACGACAAGGAACTCTACGACCCGGAGGCTGCGGACGCCCGCGCCCGGGAACATGCCCGCGATTTCTACCACCGACAGCGCGAACACGTGGGACGCCTGTCTGAGGTGCTGCCGTCGGAGCCGATCATTACCAGCCCGTTCGACACGGAGCTCTTCGGCCACTGGTGGTTCGAGGGGCCCACGTGGCTCGAGGAGTTGTTCCGGGTGGCGGCGAGCGATCGACAGGATCGCACCAGCCCGACGCTGGAGATGACGACGCCGGGGCGCTATCTCCGGGAGTTCGGTGCGGCGGAGGAAGTCCGGCCGACATTCTCCAGTTGGGGGAGCCGCGGATACGCGGAGGTGTGGCTGGACGGCTCCAACGATTGGGTCTATCGCCATGTGCACCAGGCGATCGAGCGCATGGGCGAACTGGTCGCTCGCTTTCCCGACGAGGGCGGACTGAAGGAACGCGCCCTGAACCAGGCGGCGCGGGAGGTGCTCCTCGGCATGGCGTCGGACTGGCCGTTTATCATGAACGCTCAGACGGTGGTGCCGTACGCGACGCGCCGGGTCAAGGAGCACCTGCTCAATTTCACGCACGTGTACGATGCACTCTCCCAGCGCAACATGGGCACCGAATGGCTGACAGCGCTGGAGAAGAAGCATCCGATCTTCTCGTCCCTCAACTACCGGCGCATGAAGCTTGCGTCGATCGAAACGCTCAAGGATCTCATCCGATAACACATACCGTCCACACACGGCCTCCACAGGCGTGAAAGCCGGCTTCCCTTACGGGAATCCGGCTTTTTTTGTCGATTTGTCATTTTCTGCGTACTGCTATCCGTATGTGTAGTGTTTTTTTCTGAGGCGCGATTATTCGCGCCGGAATTCTGTCTACAAACGTTGACATACCCCAGTATCGTTCTACTATATACATGACGTGGGAAAAAGTGGGAAAACATAGGTGAAAGTGGCAGATCAGGGATGATCACTGGGCAATATCGGAACGCTCTGGACGACAAGGGACGAATTCTCATTCCGTCGAAACTGCGGTCCGAGGTCCCGGGGAATACCCTGATCATCACGGCGGGCATCGATCGCTGTCTGTGGCTGTTTCCGCCGGAGGAGTGGAAGCAGCTTTCGGACAAGCTGATGGAGGCAGCGTCGCCTTTTTCCCGACGCGCGCGGCTCTTGCAGCGGCGTATCATCGCACCGGCACAGGAGGTGGAGCTGGACAAGACGGGACGCATCCTGATTCCTCCGTTCCTTAAGGAAACGGCAGGACTCAAAAAGGAATGCGTGTTGCACGGGATCAAGAAGTACATCGAGATTTGGGATGTTGATGAGTACGCTGCGTACCTCGACGCGAGTGAAGATGAGTTCCAGGAGGCGGCCGAAGAACTGGGAGGGTCCGTCTCCTTCTTCTGAATATGTCGATTGAACACGTTCCGGTGATGATGGAGGAAATCGTGGAGGCGTTCTCCCCGATCGAGCCCGGTGCCGGGATATGCGACGCGACATTCGGAGGAGGCGGACACACGGCCCGTCTTCTGGAGCTCTGTTCCACCTGTACCGTCACGGCGATCGACGCGGATCCGATCATGGTCCAGCGTGGCCGCGACCGGTTCGCGGGAACAGGGCACCTCACCATTCTTCACGGCTGGTTCGACGACGTGCTCCCGACGCTTTCACCGCAGGATCGGATCCTCATGGATGTGGGGGTGTCGATGTTCCATCTGCGGGAAGCGGCCAGGGGGTTTTCGCTGCGTGACGACGGTCCGCTGGACATGCGCCTCGATCCGTCCGGGGACGACGAATCCGCTGCTTCACTGATCGGCAGACTCAGTGAGGGAGATCTTGCGGACGTCATTTTTCGGTACGGGGAGGAGCGCTACGCACGGCGGATCGCCCGCGCCATCGTTCGCGAGCGCGGTGCGGGGATCGATACGACCACGCGCCTCGCGGAGATCGTGTGGGCAGCTGTTCCGCCGCCGTATCGGCGCGGACGCATGCATCCGGCGACCCGGACGTTTCAGGCGTTGCGCATCGCGATCAACGACGAGCTTGGACGGATCGAACGGGCGGTGCCGCGGGCAGCGGCCGCTCTGGCGCCCGGTGGGCGGCTGGCGGTCATCACATTCCATTCCCTGGAGGACCGGATCGTGAAGCATCTGTTCCGCCGTCTGGCGGGACGGGCAACTGGCGACCGGTCCGAGCCGCTGGTCATCCATCCGCCGATGATGGAGTCGACTCACGCGGCGGATCATCCGATGTATGAAGAAGAGGGACGGTTTCGTCTGGTGAACAGAAAACCGATTGTCCCCACCGAGCACGAAGTTGCGTCCAATCCGGCGTCCCGGAGTGCCAAGCTCCGGGTCCTGGAACGCACCACAGGAGAAGGCGACCGATGAAGGCTTCGACGCGCTGGATAGTTCTATTCTCACTCGTTCTGATCGTGCCGCTGCTGTTCGTGGCCAACGTGTGGCAGTCGTATCGCTACGTCCGCCTCGAGCAGTCGCTGGAATCGATCCAGGATACCCATTTGCGCCTCCTCGAGGAGAACAAGCGTCTCATCGTGGGGATCGCCGGATTGCGGTCACCGGCGCGAATTCGCGATATCGCGGAGAACGAACTGGGTCTGGCTCCCGTGCCATCGGATCGGATACGGAGAATCGAAATCGACGGAGGGATTCGTGGACAGTAGTCCGCTGCCGACGCTGCACCAGATCCATACGATCCTCGATGCCACCGGGCGTGCCGATCTTCCTGAGGCTCGCCCGGTTGATGTATGTATCGATTCCCGCGCCTGCCGTCCCGGCAGCCTGTTCGTCGCGCTCCCCGGAGAGGTGACAGACGGGCACCGCTTCGTCGCCGCCGCCCACGCCGCAGGAGCGATCGCCGCGATCGTTCGAGCCCCGCACGATGAAGACGGTGCGCCGTGGCCCCTTCCGGTCGTGGTGGTCCCCGACGCCCTGGTGGCGTTGCAGCAACTGGCGGCGTGGTACGTCACGGAACATCTCTTGGAAACGGTTCGGGTCGGGATCACCGGAAGCAACGGCAAGACAACCACCAAGGAAATCCTGGCGGCGGTGCTGCGGACCCGGTACGAGGTATTTGCCTCCCGAGGCAACCTCAACAGCGAAACCGGGCTGCCGTTGTCCGTTCTCTCGACGCCTCCCGGTGTTGCCTGCGCCGTCTACGAAATGGCGATGAGCAATCCGGGAGAGATGGCTCCTCTGGCTCGAATCGTGAGACCGTCGCACGCGGTCATCACCAACATCGGGACCGCCCATATCGGCCAGCTTGGGAGTCGTCGGGCGATCGCTGATGAGAAACGGCAGATCGCCGCCGCCTTCACCGGGGTCGAAACGCTCTACATCCCCGAGGACGACGATTTTCGCGAGGTGCTGGCGGCGGACGTTCGCGGAACGGTGGCGCTGACCGGTCCCGGTACGCAGGAAGCGAGCCTGTCCGCGGTACCTGATGGAGTCGCAATCGCCCTGGACGGCCACCGGGGAGTTCTTCCCCTCAGGGGGGTGCACAACGGTCGTAATGGTCTGGTGGCGATAGCGGTCGCTGTGTCCCTGGGAGTTCCCGCGGCGGATGCGCTGGCGGCACTTACCGACGTACGGCTCCCCGACGGCCGCAGCCAGGTTCTCTCCCTGGGCGAGGTCACCGTTCTGAACGATTCCTACAACGCGAACCCCGGATCCATGGTCGCTGCCATCGAGATGGCAGAGTCGATGGGGGCTACGGTTCTGGTTCTTGGGGATATGTACGAGCTGGGCGAGTTCGAAGCGGCAGGGCACCGGGAGGTTCTGCAGGCGGCCCTTTCATCCTCGGCGCGGGCGATCTGTCTGGTCGGACCGCGGTTCCGCACGATCGCCGAAGAGGATCCCGGCGCTGCGTCGCCGTCGCGGGTGAGCCTCGCGGACTCCATCGAGGGCGCAGCCACGGTGCTGCAACGGATCGTGGCGCCCGGCGACACTGTACTGCTGAAAGGGAGTCGGGCGGTGGCTCTTGAACGCCTCATTCCGGTACTGGAGAAGGGAGCAACAAGTCGTGCTTAAGGAGTTTCTGTTTCCGCTGACGCGCGTCTTCACTCCGTTCAACGTGTTCCAGTACATCACCTTTCGCGGGGCGTATGCCGCCGTGACCTCTCTGTTGATCACGTTCACCTTCGGTCCGTGGACGATCAGGATGCTTCACAAACTCCGCTTTGGTGAAGAAATCCGCGTTGATGGACCCGAGACCCACCACGCCAAATCCGGCACGCCCACCATGGGCGGGGTGCTGATGATCGTTTCCATTCTGGTCTCGGGCATACTGTGGATGGATGTCGGTTTTGTGTACACGTGGATCGGTCTCCTGGCGGTGCTGGGATTCGGCGCGATCGGCATGCTGGATGATCTGCGAAAGATCCGCCAGAAAAACAAAGACGGGCTGCGTGGCTGGTACAAGATCGCCGGGCAGGTGTCGGTCGCGCTGGCGATCGCGCTGCTCCTGTACTTTTACGGCAGCGAGAACGCGACCAAACTCTACCTGCCGTTCGTGAAAAACGCGGTTGTGGACCTCGGGTTCTGGTACATCCCGTTCGCCGTGCTGTTGCTCGTGGGAACCTCGAACGCGGTCAATCTGACCGACGGCCTCGACGGACTGGCAACCGGTCTGGTCCTCATGGTGGGGCTGACGTTTGCGGTTCTCTCCTACGTCACCGGGCGCGTGGACTACGCCGCATACCTGCAGATCCCGTACCTCGCCGGCGGCGGGGAGCTGACGATCCTCAGTCTTGCGGTGGTCGGCGCCTGTGTCGGATTCCTGTGGTTCAACGGACACCCTGCGGAGATCATGATGGGCGACACCGGCAGTCTCTCACTTGGCGGTGTGGTCGGCGCCCTGGCGCTCATGACCAAGAAGGAGATCCTGCTCGTCATCATCGCCGGTGTCTTCGTGCTCGAGGCGTTCTCGGTGATCATTCAGGTCGCATCCTTCAAACTGACGGGGAAACGGGTGTTTCGAATGGCACCGATTCACCATCACTTCGAGTTACTGGGCTGGCCGGAGAGCAAGGTTGTGCTCCGGCTGTGGATTCTCGGGGGGCTGTTCGCCATCCTGAGTCTTTCGACGCTGAAGATCCGGTAGGGATATGGCGGGACGGACGTTTTTCGCGGAACAGATCGACGCACACCGCTATCGCATCGACCCGATCATGGTGGCGATTCTTCTCGCCCTGGTGATCGTCGGGGTCGGTATGCTCTGGTCCGCGTCGTGGTATCGCGCACTCCAGCTCTACGGGGAGCCGCTGCGGTTTGTCCTGCGTCACACGATGTGGGTCGTCGCCGGCATCGCGGTCATGACGATCAGCGCTGTTGTGTCCCTCGATCTGATCCGGCGTCTCCTGCCGGCGATCGTTCTGGTCACCGTGATTCTGTCGCTCCTTACCTTCGTGCCCGGAATCAGCGCGCGGTACATGGGTGCGCGACGCTGGATCATCCTGTTCAACGTCTCGTTTCAGCCGTCGGAGCTGCTCAAAGTTACGATGGTGATATACCTCGCGCACATCTTTTCCCGGCATCAGGGGGATTTCTCGGACCCGGTTCATTCGGTGATCCCGCCGGCGATCGTGGTTGCGCTGTTCGCCGGGATCGTGCTGCTGCAGAATGATTTCAGCACCGCGGTGTTCCTGGGGCTGGTCGCGCTGTCGATGTTCTTCGTCGCCGGCGTGCCGATGCACCACTTTGCGCGCATTTTTGCGGTCGTCACACCCCTGGCGCTGATCGCGCTGTTCACCAGGGAACACCGTGTCCGGCGCATCATCGCCTTCCTCAACCCGGAGTACGACCCCACCGGCAGTGGATTCCAGATCCTGGCGGCCAGGCGGGCGCTGGAGCACGGTGGGTTCTGGGGGGTTGGAATCGGACAGAGCGCCCGGAAACTCGGCGGTCTGCCGGAGGCGCAGTCGGACTTCCTGTTCGCAGTGCTCGGTGAGGAAATGGGATTCGTGGGCGTTGTGTTGATTCTCGGTCTCTTCCTGCTGTTCGCCGGCCGGGGCCTGCACCTCGCCCGTCGCCAGGAGGACTGGTTTCGGTCGCTGCTGATTTTCGGGTTGACCTCCAGCATCCTCTTTCAGGCGCTCCTGAACATCGCCGTCGTCGCCGGCGCGGTTCCCGCAACCGGGATTCCGCTTCCGTTCTTTTCCGCCGGTGGTTCGTCGCTGCTGATCACATTCGCGATGTGCGGACTGATCCTGAACGCATCGGTGGAGGATCGCTCCGAGCGACGGTTCGCGAACGCCCCGCTCGGCGGTCGGATCTGGGAGGGCCCCCGTGTCTGAAGCAGCCCTCAACCGGCGACGACACCGACGGGCGGCGCGCCCCTCCGCAGGGACCCGGTTTCTGGTGGTTCTTGCGGTCCTTCTCAGTTTCATCCTCGCCGGCTACGTGCTCGCCGTGACCGTCGTACTGCCGTGGTTGCGGGTGTCTCGCGTCGTGGTGCAGGCCGACTTCGATATGGATCGCACGGCGCTTCTGCAGCTCGCCGGGCTCGACGGAACGCGGTACTTCTTTTCCGTCGATCCTGCGACGGTGGCGGCGAACCTGGAATCGCACCCGATGATCCGAGCGGCGGAGGTGGAGCGGGTGTTTCCCAGCACCGTCCGCCTCGATCTGCACCGTCGGCGGCCCCTGGCGGTGGCGCTGGTGTCGCGCGACGGTCGCAGTGTACCCGTCGCGCTTGACGAAAGCGGCACGATCTTTGATGCTGGCGCCCACCTTGCCGAGCGCGACCTGCCGGTGCTGTCCGGTATCGGATTTCAGGGGAACGTGGTTGGAAGTACGCTCCCGGCGCGGGTGCAGCCGGTGCTGGAAAGCCTTCACGACCTGCGCATTTCCTCGCCGGAGATCTACCGACTGATTTCCGAGCTGCGCATCGAACCCCGCGGTGCCGGAGGAATCGACGTCCTCCTGTTTACTGAGGGCTTTCCCGTCCCGGTGCGGATGGACGGGGCGATCGACCGTGACACGTGCACCTACGCCCTGATGGTTCTTGATGTTCTGGCGCAGCGCGGCGAAGCGGAGGATGTGGCAGAAGTGGATTTCCGCTCCGGTGAGATCGTGTATCGAATGAAGGAGGGTGCCCGTGGCCGCTGACGACATGATCGTCGGTCTCGACATCGGAACCAGCAAGATCACCGCTGCCATCGCCGAGTACGACGATAACGACGAACTCGAAATCATCGGGATCGGAACCGCGCCGTCCTCGGGCCTGCGGCGTGGCGTCGTGATCAATATCGAGGCGACGCTCCGGAGCGTGGTCGACGCGATCGAGGCGGCCGAGCAGATGGCGGGCCGCGAAGTGAAGCGCGTCGTGAGTGGCATCGCCGGCAGCCACATCGAAGGTCTCAACTCGCGCGGCGTGGTGGCGGTCACCGGAAAGGGCCGCGAGATTACCGGCGGTGACGTGGACCGTGTGATCGAAGCCGCCAAGGCCGTTTCGATTCCCATGGACCGCGAGATTCTCCACGTCATTCCCCGGGACTACGTGATCGACGAGCAGGGGGGCATCAAAAATCCCCTCGACATGATCGGCGTTCGTCTCGAAGTCGAGGTTCACATGATCACCGGGTCCGTCACGGCGGCGCAGAACCTGGTCAAATGCGTGAACCGCGCAGGATTCGAAATACAGCAGGTGGTCTTCAGCTCGCTGGCGGCGGCGGAGGCGGTCCTCTCGCAGGACGAGAAGGACCTCGGCGTGATCGTCATCGACATCGGTGGCGGAACCACCAACGTTCTGGTGTACCGCGATGGCGCCCCGTACCACAGCTTCGTGCTCCCCGTGGGTGGTGCACAGGTCACCGGCGATCTTTCGATTATGCTGAAAACATCGACGGAGTCGGCGGAGAAAATCAAACGCGAGGCGGGGTGTGCCTACGAACCGCTGGTGGAGGACGGAGAACCGGTCATCGTGCCGGGGGTGGGCGGCAGACCACCGATCCAGGCTTCACGGGGGCAGGTGTGCCAGGTGATCCAGCCTCGGATGACCGAGATATTCCGGATGGTCCGGGAGCGGCTCGACAAACAGCGGCTGCTCGACCGGATCGCCGGCGGCCTGGTGTTGACCGGCGGCGGAGCGAATCTGCCGGGAGTTGTCGAGCTGGGTCAGGACATGTTCAACCTCGGCGGGCGGATCGGGCAGCCCGGCCGGTACGGCGGACTCGCCGACCGGTACCAGAATCCCGAGTTTGCGACGGCGGTGGGACTGGTTCTCTTTACCCATCGTCTCGGCCACGTCAGTGCTCCGGCAAACAAGGAGCGCGGCAGTGGTGTCATGAATGGACTGCGCCGCTGGATGAAACACTTCTTTTAGCGTTTCACCGGCGATGGAGAGTATGCACAAGGGAGGGAGTGCATGAATTTTCAGATTTATGAAGACGACCTGTCGATCGCATCGTCGGGCACCAGTCCGACCGTGATCAAGGTCATCGGCGTCGGCGGCGGCGGCAGCAACGCCGTCAACCGCATGATTCAGGCGGGCCTTACAAACGTCGAGTTTGTGGCGGTCAACACGGACCTGCAGGCCCTGCAGAGCTCGCAGGCGGAGTTGCGAATTCCGCTGGGAACGAAGATCACCGGGGGGCTCGGGGCCGGGGGCAAGCCGGAGATCGGCGAGCAGGCGGCGCTGGAGGACAAGGAACAGATCCGTTCCATCCTCGAGGGTGCGGACATGGTGTTTGTCACCGCCGGTATGGGCGGTGGCACCGGCACGGGGGCCGCTCCCGTGATTGCGGATATCTCCCGCAATCTGGGTATCCTCACCGTGGCGGTCGTGACCAAGCCGTTCTCGTTTGAGGGGCAACGCAAGTCACGCCTCGCCGAGGACGGGATCGCCAAGCTCCGCGACGCGGTGGACACGCTGATCACCATTCCCAACCAGCACCTGCTCAAGATCGTTGAGAAGAACACGCCGATCAACGATGCGTTCCTGATCGCCGATGACGTTCTTCGCCAGGGAGTCCAGGGGATCAGTGATCTGATCACCAAGGACGGCATGATCAACATCGACTTCGCCGACGTTCGGACGATCATGTCCGGCCAGGGAGACGCTCTGATGGGGGTCGGTACCGGTGACGGAGACAATCGCGCGGTGGACGCGGCCACAAACGCGATCAACAACCCGCTCCTGGAAGACGCGCACATCGAAGGTGCGAACAAGATCCTGGTGAACGTCTCCGGTGGTGACGACTTCAGCCTCACCGAGTACGAGGAAATCATGAAGATCATCACCGCCAACGCCGATGAGGATGTTCTAGTGATCGCCGGGACCGCCGTGGACCAGCGACTGGACGGCAAGATCCGGGTGACGGTGATCGCCACGGGGTTCCACGCTGACGACAGTCCCCGACAGGAGACAGAAGAGCACGAGGCGCCGGCACCTCCGCCGCAGGGCGAACGGGGCGATGCACAGCCTGAGTTCATCAACCTCGACACCTGGAACAACCTGACGAGGTCGAACCATCAGGAGGACCTGTTTGCTGACCAGGACGAGGCGGACGACCAGCTCGGCATTCCGGCGATCCTTCGGCAACGCCGGTCCGGCAGCTCGCGGTACTGAGAGGCGCGCTGTGGCTGTCATCTCGCCGATTCTCGACCGTTTTCGTGACTACCTGCAGGTGGAACTGCGGCTGTCGGCGCAGACGGTTGACACCTACATGCGCGAATGCAGTGCCGCCGCCGCGGACGCGGCGGAGCAGGGGCGTACGCTGGAATCGCTGACCACCTCTGAGCTGATCGACTACTTCATCCGGCGACAGACCTCCGATGAACCTGTCGATCAGCGTACCGTAGCCAAGGGCCTGTCGGCGCTCCGATCGTTTTTTCAGTTCTGTGTTCTGGAAGAGGTGCGACCGGACAACCCGGCCGGCGGAATCGCCACACCCCGCGGTGAGCACCGGCTCCCCGGCGTGCTCTCGGTGGACCAGGTCGACACGCTCCTCGACTCGATCGACATCGGGACCCCTGGCGGACTGCGCGACCGGGCCCTGTTCGAGATGATCTACTCATCGGGACTGCGAATTTCGGAAGCGGTGGGGCTCGACCAGAACCACCTGTACCTCCGGGAGGCGCTGGTGCGGGTTCATGGCAAGGGCGACAAGGAACGTCTGGTCCCGCTGGGGGAGGAAGCGGTGGCGTGGCTGCAGCGCTACCTGACCGAGGGACGGCCGAAGCTGTCCCGCAGTATCGCCGAGCGGGCGGTGTTCCTCAACCGCCGCGGGACCCGACTCTCCCGAAAGGGAATGTGGAAGCGTTTTCACGAGCTGACCCAGGCGGTGGGAATCGACGCGAAGGTGCATACCCTCCGGCACAGTTTCGCCACCCATCTCCTCGAGGGAGGTGCCGATCTTCGCTCGGTGCAGGAGCTCCTGGGACACGCCGACATCGGCACGACACAGATTTATACGCATATTGATACTGAAGACCTGCGGGACTACCACGAACGGTTTCACCCGCGGGGCTGAGAAGGAGACGATGATGACCGAACAGGACATACGAACGCTGATGAACGAAACACAGGCGACCCTCAACGACGGCGGTCGCCCGGCGATCGAGTTTTCCGGGGAGGCGCGCATTCCGGCGAATGCCCCGCTGGCGGCGTACTTCGATCACACACTGCTGAAACCGGAGGCAACCGCCGACCAGTATCGCACCTTGTGCGAGCAGGCGCGGGAGTACGGCACGCGCAGCGTGTGCGTACCGCCGGATCGCGTAGCGCTGTGCGCAACGGAACTCGCGGGCAGCGCGGTGGAGGTCTGCACGGTGATCGGATTTCCGTTGGGATACCACACCTCCAGCGCCAAGGTGACTGAGGTCGAGATGGCCGCCTCGTCCGGGGCCACGGAGTTCGACATGGTGATCCCGATCGGAAAGATGCGCGACGGCAACGTCGAGGCGATCTACGATGACGTTCGCGCCGTAGTTGCGGCGGCGGGATCGCAGATCGTGAAGGTCATTCTCGAGACCGCCCTGCTGGATGACCGGCAAAAGGTCGCAGCGGCGACGGCGGCCATGCACGCCGGCGCGGCGATCCTCAAGACCTCAACCGGTTTTTCCAGCGCCGGGGCGACCGTCGAGGACCTCCGGATGTTTCGTACCATCGCCGGTGCGCGTCGCGGCGTAAAGGCTGCCGGAGGCATTCGCAATCTGACCTTCGCCCGCGCCTGCATCGACGCCGGCGCCGACCGGATCGGCGCGTCGGCCACGGGGGCGATTCTTGCCGAAGCGGCAGGGCACAGCGGACCGTCTGATACGACGGAGGGCGGCGGCTACTGATGAAACCGATCGCGCGCCGGGCTCGCACCATCGCGATACTCCTCATCCTCGCCGCGCTCCTCGCGGGCTGCGACCGGCGGGAGGAACCGGCGCTCGATTTTCTGGAACAGACGGAGGGCGGCGCATACGATGGCGTCCCCGTCGGGCAGGATCGGATCGAAGAGCTCCGCGCCGATATCGAGGCGCTGCAGGAGTCTGTTCAGGAGCAGACACGGCGTCTGGGCCGGATCGCGTCCTACCAGAAGCTTCTGGCACGTGAGCTCATGAACGCCGAGATGTACGGTCCGGCGCTGGACGCGCTGCAGGCGGCGATGGAACTGCAGACCGAAAACCCGGTGCTCTACTACCTGGCGGGGGTCTCGGCGGCGCGCTCGGCGCGGGCCGAAATCATCGCCGGAGGTGAGACCGACCGGTTCGCCCTGGCCGAACAGATGTACCGCGAGGCACTGAACCTGCGCCCGGAGTACCACGAGGCGCTGTACGGGCTCGCGGTGCTCCTCAACTTCGAACTGGACCGACCGGACGAGGCGCTGACGTATGCGCGGCGCCTCTCGGAGATCGAAACCGGCGATCCATCGGTCAGGTTCCTTCTGGCGAACATTCTGGTGCGCCTTGGTCAGACGGGGGAAGCCGAGGAGATCTACGCCGATCTGGCACGAAACGCGCCGTCGGCGGATCAACGACAGCGCGCGGCCGACAACCGCGACGCGCTGGTGGAGAGACAGCCATGAGTGGGAAGACGCACAGCAGACACACCGACCTACAGCTCTGGCAGGAACAGGTTCTCTCCGCGGCGCGAGGGGCGTGTCGACCGGATTCCCTGGTCCTGGCGGCACTTGCCCACGCCTCCATGCTCAACGCGCTCGAGCGCATTATCGTGCTCACCCACGCGCCAACCGCGGAGGCCCTGCGGCGACTGGACCTGGGTGACGTGGAGCTGCTGATTCAGCGGGGAATCCCACGGGCGCCGTGGAACCCCGATGAGCTTCTCACTGCGGCGGCCCACGATCTGCGCTGGCTGCGCGGACCGGATCGTGATCTGCTGTGGGTCTGGGACAAACGGTATCCCGCGGGGCTGCGGTCGCTGTTTGACCCGCCCGCGGCGCTCTTTGCGTGGGGCGGCCGGGGGCCGTGGTCTGCGGGACTTCCGCAGGTGGCGATGGTTGGAACGCGGCGACCGGACGACGAGGGGCGCCGCGCGGCGTTCTCCCTGGGATCTGCCGCCGCCGACGCCGGATTTCCAGTGGTGAGCGGTCTTGCACTCGGTATCGATTCCGCCGCCCACCGCGGGGCGATCGCGGCCGGCGGTGGAGCGACAGCGATTGCGGTGCTGGGATCGGGGATCGACACGGTGTATCCCCGGAGAAATCGCGAGTTTGCCGCGGGAATCCTCGATGACGGGGGAGCCCTGGTCAGTGAGTATCCGCCCGGCACGGCTCCGGCACGGTTCCGGTTTCCGGCACGCAATCGGATCATCGCCGCGTTGTCGGAGGGGTTGGTTCTGTTTCAGGCGCCGGAGGCCTCGGGGGCCCTGCAGACGGTACAGTTCGCCCTCCAGACATCGCGCCCGGTGATGGTCCACGCGTCCGGTCTGGGCTGGCGCGGCTGTACCGCCACGATCGCAGAGGGGGCGCAGGTTGTGTCGACGTTTGGCGATCTCACCGGCGTGCTGATCGACGGCGGCGCACTGCCGTCCGGCTGGGAACCGCCGGTGGGTCGGACCGGAACGGAGGTCGCCACCGACATCGAACACGCCGACGAGGCCCGGAAGCTTGCACTCTTCGGTTCGGCGGTATCACCGCCGTCGGTGGAGGCGTGGCGAACGGCACTCCAGCGTCCGACGACGACGGTGACGGCGGGAGAGGCACGATGATGGCAACCGGAACGCTGGGTGACACGGTGGTGCGGTATCTCGAGTACCAGGGCCGCGTTCGCGGCATGGCTGAGACCACGATTCGCGCCTACCGGACCGATCTCGACGATTTTGTACGGTTCGCCACCACCATGGATGTGGACCGGCCGGACGCGATCGACGGACGAATGCTGCGGCGGTGGGTCCGGGACATGGGAGACCGGGGCCTGGCCGCCACCAGCGTGAACCGGCGCATATCCGCGATTCGCGGGTATCTGGCATTCCTCGAGGGCGAGGGGGTGATCCCCGGCAATCCGGCCACCGCCTTGCGGAGCGTGCGAACGCCGAAGCGGCTGCCGGAGACGCTGTTCGAGAACGAAATCGAACAGCTTCTCGACGTCGAGGGTGACGATTTTGCCACCCTTCGCCTGCGGGTGCTCCTGGAAGGACTCTATTCGACGGGTGCGCGAATCAGTGAGCTGTGCGGGGCCAACGTCGACGATCTTGCTCCCCGCCGCCGGGCACTTCTCGTCCACGGCAAGGGCAGCAAGGATCGCTACGTGTTCTTCGGCGCCCGGGCGTTCCAGGTATTGCGGGAGTACCTGCCGGTGCGGCAGGCGTTTCTCGTCCGCCGGGGCCTGCACGACCAGAAGGCGCTGCTGCTCAACCTCCGCGGCGGACGACTCACCAGTCGCGGCGCTGCCGGGCTGATCGTTCATCGGCTGCAGGAAGCAGGTCTGGGCAAGTACATTTCGCCCCACGGGTTCCGGCATTCCTTTGCCACCCACCTGCTGAACCACGGTGCGGATATTCGCGTGGTGCAGGAAATGCTGGGGCATTCGTCGCTCTCCACCACCCAGGTGTATACCTCCGTGGGGATGGAGCGACTGCGGACAATTTACCGGGACGCCCACCCCCACGCGCGGCGTCCGACACCGCGGACCGTTGCGGCGGCCCGCACGACCGAAAGGGACGGAGACGAATGAGCGAGACGCAGAAGGTTCGAAGTACCACGATCGTTGCCGTACAGCGCGACGGAATGGTGGCGATGGCCGGGGATGGCCAGGTGTCCATGGGGAATACTGTGGTGAAGGGAAATGCGCGAAAGGTCCGCACGATCTACGACGGCCGGATCGCCGTGGGGTTCGCCGGTGCCACCGCCGATGCGTTCACCCTGTTCGAGCGCTTCGAGGCGCGGATCAAGGAGTACTCCGGAGATCTCATGCGCAGCGCGGTTGAACTCGCCAAGGAGTGGCGTACCGACCGAATGCTCCGCCGGCTGGAGGCGATGCTCCTGGTGGCTGACCGTGACCGCATGCTGCTGATATCCGGGACCGGCGACGTCCTGGAGCCCGAACACGGCGTTCTGGCGATCGGATCCGGCGGCAATTACGCCCTGGCGGCGGCGCGGGCGCTTCTGGAAAGCACCGAGTTGTCGGCCCGGGACATCGCCGAACAATCGCTGCGGATCGCCGGAGAGATCTGCGTGTTTACAAACATGTCCATTACGCTGGAGGAGCTGTCGTGAAACTCGAAGAACTGACCCCCTCGGAAATCGTCGCAGAACTGGACAAGTACATCATCGGTCAGGAAAAGGCGAAAAAGGCGGTGGCGATCGCGTTGCGCAACCGTATCCGGCGGCAGAAGCTCTCGGAGGATCTCCAGGAGGAGATCGCCCCCAAGAACATCATCATGATCGGCCCCACCGGCGTCGGGAAGACGGAAATCGCGCGTCGCCTCGCGCGGCTCACCGGAGCCCCGTTCGTAAAGGTGGAGGCGACCAAATACACCGAGGTCGGATACGTCGGGCGTGATGTGGAGTCGATGGTCCGCGATCTGATGTCCACGGCGCTCTCGATGGTAAAAGACGAACTGCGCGAAGAGGTCCGGGAAAAAGCGGAACAGCGCACCGAAGAACTCCTGTTGGACGCACTGCTTCCCGGAATCGGAGAACGCGAGGAGAACGGCGAGAGCGAGGCCGGATTTCGCAGTGACGCGCAGGTTCCGGCCCCGACCCGTCCCGAAGGCGGTGTGTCGACCCACACCCGGGAACGGTTCCGGGGGATGCTCCGGGAAGGCAAGCTGGAGGATCGGGAGATCGAGATTTCGATCAGCAAGTCGTCAACCCCGGCGATCGAGATCTTTTCCGGGAACAACGTTGAAGAGCTGGACCTCAATCTCGGGAACCTTGGAAACATCTTCGGCGGCAAGAAGAAGAAGCGCCGCATGACGGTGCGGCAGGCACGGGAGTACATGCTCCAGGAGGAGATGGAGAAGCTCGTGGATACCGAGAAGGCAGCGGAGCTCGCCCGGAACCGGATCGAAAACACCGGCATCATCTTCATCGACGAGATCGACAAGATCGCCACCCGGGAGGGACGTTCCAGCGGCGACGTGAGCCGCGAAGGGGTCCAGCGGGACATTCTGCCGATCGTGGAGGGAAGCAAGATCAACACCAAGCACGGTGTCGTGGACACATCGCATATCCTGTTCATCGCCGCCGGCGCGTTCCACATGAGCAAACCCAGCGATCTCATCCCGGAGCTTCAGGGACGCTTTCCGCTGCGTGTTGAACTCGAGGCGCTGGAGGCCGAGGAGTTCTACCGGATTCTCACCCAACCACAGAATGCCCTGATCAAGCAGTATTGCGCGCTCCTGGAAACTGAGGGCGTGACCCTGGACTTCCACGATGAGGCGATCCGCGCGCTGTCCCGCATCGCCGCCGATGTCAACAGCCGGACCGAGAACATCGGCGCCCGGCGGCTGCACACGATCATGGAGCTGTTGCTCGAGGAGGTCTCGTTCAACGCGCCGGACCTCAAGGGACAGACGATTCCGATTACCGAGGACTACGTCCGCGAGCGGCTGTCGGACGTGGTCGAGGATCAGGACCTGAGCAGGTACATCCTCTAAAGGTGGGGCGTGGAACTCCGATGATCATAAGAAGAGGAGTAGGATGATGTTCGAGAATACCGGATTCGGACGGCAGATCGACATACTGCAGCGCTCGATGGACGCCAGCCTTCTGCGGCAGAACGTGATCGCGAACAACATCGCCAACGCGAATACGCCCAACTTCAAGCGCGGAGAGGTCAACTTCGAGTCGCGCCTGGCGTACGCGCTGGAGAGCGAATCGCGGCGGCCACGGTTCCAGGAGGCGCTGACCGACGAGAACCACATTCGCTTTCACGAACCGCTGGACTACCGGGATGTCAGGCCACGACGGGTGACGGATTTCCTCTCCACCGCCGAGAACAACGGCAACAACGTGGACATTGAAGTCGAGTCGATGAATCAGCTGAACAACCAGCTTGCGTACCAGATGATGACGCGCTCGGTCGCCGACGCGTTCCAGCGCATCAATCTGGTGCTGAGATAACGGGAGCGTAGAAGACCATGGGGCTTTTTTCGAGCATCAACACGGCGGCAACGGGACTGACAACGCAGCGACTGCGGCAGGATGTCATCGCCGACAATATCGCCAACGCCAACACCACCCGGACCACCGAGGGCGGCCCGTTCCGCCGGAGCCGCGTGATCCTCCGACCGCGGAGTGAGGGGCCGACCTGGCGCAGTCCCTTCGTGCCCAGGCCGCTGGATTCCGGCGTTGGTCAGGGTGTTCGCGTGGTGGAAGTCGAGAAGGACATGGACACCGAACCGCGGATGGTCTACGACCCGACGCATCCCGACGCGATTCAGAGCGGACCGCGGGCGGGCTACGTCGAGTATCCGAATGTAAATGTGGTCACCGAGATGGTGGACCTGATCGACGCCTCACGGGCGTACGAAGCAAACGTGGCCGTGATCAACGGTGCCCGGACGATGTTCCAGCGGGCGCTCGAGATCGGCCGATAGGGAGGGGATAGATGAACCTGCTTGATCCGTCACAGGTACACGGCAATACGATGGAGATCGCCCGGACGAACCCGAACCATCTTCCGGGGCGATACGACCAGCTTCCGCAGGCGCCGGAGTCCACCGGATTCCGTGATGCGCTGATCGGGAGCCTGGAAGAGGTGAACGGCGCACAAATGGCTCATGAGCAGCTGTCGGTGCAGGCGGTGGTCGATCCGGAGAGCGTGGAACCCCACGATCTTACGATCGCCGCGGCCAAAGCCAATATGGCGCTCGGAATTACGCGGAACGTGGTGGATCGGGTGATCCAGGCGTACCGCGACATCACCAACTTGCGTTAGAATAGACGCAGGCGGTGATGCACCGCCGGATGGTTCCGTCGCGCTGGTCGGCAGCAGGGCGGCGGAACCGGTTCCGGCGGGGGCGCCGATCGGCAGCGGCGCCTGACGCAGAAACGCGACGCGGAACACAGAGAACCGCTGAATCGGGGAGGGGAACATGAACGAATGGCTCAAAGGCCAGATCGACCGCATCAAGACGTTGTGGGGGCAATGGAAGCTTCCACAGAAGATGATCTTCTTCGGAATCATCGGCGTCACCTTCGCGGCCGTCATTATGCTCGTGCTGTTCAGCGCGTCGCCGTCACAGGTGCCGCTGTTGAGTCAGCCGATAACCGACGAGCAGCAACTTGCTGACATCGCAACCCGCCTCGACCAGGAGGGCGTCTCCTACTCGATCACGCCGAACAACGTGATCATGATGGAGGACGAACGCACCGCCCAGCGGATGCGCGCGATCCTGACCCGGGAGGACCTGATCCCCGCGGGGACGGACCCGTGGGCGCTCTTCGATGTGGAACGCTGGACGCTGACCGACTTTGAACGCAACGTCAATCTGCAGCGCAGCATCATGCGCCAGCTCGAGCAGCACATCACCGCCCTCGATGACGTCGACGCAGCCAGCGTCACGATCGTGGTTCCGGAGGAACAGCTCTTCGCCGAGCAGCAGAACCCGGTTACGGCGTCGGTGATCATCACCCCCAAGCCGGGGAGCGACATTCGCGAAAACCGCGCTAAGATCGAGGGGATCGAGAAACTCATCCAGTTTGCCGTCGAGGGCCTGACCCCCGAGAACATCACGATCACCGACCCCAGCGGCGTGACGCTGAACGACTTCCAGAACCTGCAGGATTTCGATCGCCTCGAACTCACGCGGCGTGAGCTGGAGATCGTGTCGGACCAGGAAAACAAGTATCGCCAGGCGATCGTCTCGGCCCTGGCGGAGATCTACGGCCGCGACCGGGTCCAGGTGGTCAACATCAACGTGGACATGGACATGGGGAAACGGACGGAGGAAACGAACGAGTTCTTTCCGATCACCACGGTGGAGGACAATCCCCGTACCCCCTTCGACGAGACGGAGTACGTACTCTCGATCCCGCGGTCCACGGAAACGATCGACGAGAACTACGAGGGCACGGGATTCAACCCGGAAGGCCCTCCCGGCATGGAGGGCCAGACCCCGCCGGCGTACCAGGACCTCAACGGTATGGTCGGGCGCTGGAACAACTCCGAAGAGCGGGTCAACAACGAGGTCAACAGTCGCCACATCGTGGAGGAGAAGAGCCCCTCGATCCAGCGAATCACCGCCAGCGTCGCCCTCGACGGTACCTGGCAGTGGTCCTATAATGACAGGGGCGAGGTTGAGCTCAACCCCGACGGGTCGATCGTACGAAGCTACACGCCGGTGTCGGAGGAGGAACTCAACGCCGCCCGGGCGCTGGTTGAGCACGCGATCGGATACGACGCCGACCGCGGGGATGCCGTGACCGTTCGGCACATCCAGTTTGACCGCAGCGATCAGTTCCGGCAGGAAGACGAGCGGTTCCGGCGCCAGCGGCAGATCCAGATGATCGTGCTCTACGTGCTCATCGGTATCGCCGTTCTTCTCGTCTCGTTCATCGTCTTCCGTCTGATCTCCCGCGAAATCGAGCGTCGCCGACGCCTCCGGGAAGAGGAACTCGCCCGGCAGCATCAGGCGATGCGGGAGGCGGCCCTCCGGAGCGCCGAAGAAGAGAGCGCCGAAGTCGAGATGTCCGTCGAGGAACGGGCGCGCATGGAACTCGAGGAAATGGCGATCAACGCTGCGCGTGAGCATCCCGAGGACGTTGCCCAGTTGATCAGGACCTGGTTGTTGGAGGAGTAGTCTATGGCCAAACAGACCGATCAGGCCGCGCCAAGCAGTGGCCGGAAAACCAAGCAGGCGCTGTCCGGGCGCCAGAAGGCGGCGGTCTTTCTGGTCACCCTGGGGAGCGAGATCTCCAGCGAGATATTCAAGCATCTCCGCGAGGACGAAATCGAAACGTTGACGTTTGAGATCGCGCGTCTGGAGAACTTCAGCAACGAGGACAAGGAAGGTGTCCTGCAGGAGTTCCAGGAGTTGATGATGGCACAGGACTTCATCAACTCCGGCGGCATCGACTACGCCCGGGAACTGCTCGAGAAGAGTCTGGGGTCGCAGAAGGCGGTAGACATCATCAACCGTCTGACCACCAGTCTGCAGGTACGGCCCTTCGACTTCATCCGTCGCACCGACCCGACGCACCTGCTGAACTTCATCCAGCAGGAGCATCCCCAGACGATCGCCCTCATTCTGGCGTATCTGGAGCCGCAGAAAGCGAGCGTCATCCTCGGCAATCTGCCGAACGAAATCCAGTCGGACGTGGCGAAGCGCATCGCGACGATGGACCGGACCTCGCCGGAGACGCTCCGGGAGGTCGAACGCGTACTGGAGAAGAAACTGGCGTCGATATCCAGCGAGGACTACAGCGTCGCCGGTGGTGTCGAAAGCATCGTCGAGATTCTCAACCTCGTCGACCGGTCCACGGAGAAGGTGATCATCGAGAGCCTCGAGGAAGAGGATCCGGAGCTCGCCGAGGAAATCAAGAAGCGCATGTTCGTCTTCGAGGATATCGTCATGCTCGACGACCGCGCGATCCAGAAGGTGCTTCGGGAGGTGGACACCGCCGAGCTCGCCAAGGCGCTCAAGGCGGTGGACTCCGAGGTCCAGGACAAGATCTTCCGCAACATGTCGAAGCGTGCCGCGGCACTGCTCAAGGACGACATGGAGTACATGGGACCGATCCGCATGAAGGACGTCGAGGAGAGCCAGCAGAAGATCGTTTCGATCATCAGGAAGCTCGAAGAGCAGGGCGAGATCGTCGTTGCCCGGGCGGGCGAGGACGAACTGGTCGTCTGAGGAACCGGCAAAGGCAGGGTAGGCGATGGCCAAAAACGTATTCAGACCCGGTGAGGTCCAGTACAAACAGCACAAGGTGTTCCTCAAACCGCCGGACCCGGTGACCCATCGGGCGGCGGCGCAGCCGGCGAGCCTGGAACCTGTGGAAGAGGTCGAGGAATACACGGGTCCGACTGCCGATCAGCTGCGCCGGGAGGCGGAAGCGTTCAAGGAGCAGTGGGACGCAGAGAAGGAACAGATGATCGCCGAAGCCCGTGCCGAAGCCGAACGCATTACCAGCGAGGCTGAGGAGGAAGCGTTCCGTCAGATCCGCGAGAAGACAGAGGAAGCCAACACCACCCGCAAGGCGGCGGAGGAGGAGGCGGAACAGACGCGGACCGAGGCCGAAGCCGAACGGGACCGGATCATCGCCGAGGCCGGCGAACGGGCGAAGCAGATCGAACAGGACGCCTGGCAGCGCGGCCACAAAGAGGGTCGCGAGGCAGGTATCGAGGAGGGCAAGGCGGAGGTTCAGCGTGTCATCGAGCGCTTCCACGTGGTGCTCTCCAAGGCGATCGAACGGCGTAACGAGATCATCCAGGAAAGTGAAACCCAGGTCGTGAATCTCGTTCTCAGCATCGCCAAGAAGGTGATCAAGGTCATCAGCGAGAACCAGAAGAACGTCGTGATCAATAACATCGTGCAGTCTCTGCAGAAGCTGCAGCAGAAGAGCGATGTGATCGTCCGCGTGAACCTGAGTGACCTCGAGATCGCCACCAAACACAAGGAAGATATCCTCAAGATGGCTGAACGGGTGCAGACGATCACCATTGCGGAGGACTCAACCGTGGATCCCGGTGGGGCGATTATCGAGACCGACTTCGGCGAGATCGATGCGCGCATCGCGTCGCAGCTGCGTGAGATCGAGGACCGGATCCTGGAACTTACGCCGATCAAGGCCAAGGCAAAGGCGACGTAGGGGTTCCCGATGCCGGTTGCATTTCTGGAAAAGTACCAGGCGCTGGTCGATCACACCGAGACGATTAAGCAGATCGGCCGGGTTCAGCTGGTGGAAGGGCTGCGGATCGAGAGCCTCGGCCCGCAGGCGCGGGTCGGCGAGCTGTGTCAGATCGTGATCGAATCCACCGGACGGATCGTTCCCGCCGAGGTGGTGGGTCTCAAGGACAGCGTCGTGCAGCTCGCGCCGTACACCGAGACGGAGGGGATCGAGGTCGGGAACCCCGTGATCGGGCTCGGGCGGTCGCTGGAAATCCCGGTGAGTGATCGCCTCCTCGGTCGTGTTCTCGATGGAACGGGCACGCCGATCGACGGTCTCGGCGACATCGGCAGTGGTGTCTACTACCCGATTTTCAACAAACCGCCAAACGTCCTCACACGACAGCCGATCGTGGAACAGGTCGAAACCGGCATTCGGGCGATAGACGCCCTGGTGCCCACCGGCAAGGGCCAGCGTCTCGGCATCTTCAGCGGGAGCGGCGTCGGGAAGTCGACGCTAATCGGCATGATCGCCCGCAATACCAGCGCCGACGTAAACGTGATCGCGCTGATCGGCGAGCGGGGCCGGGAAGTGCGGGAGTTTCTCGAGAACGATCTGGGCCCCGAAGGCCTCCGCCGGAGTGTCGTGGTGGTCAGTACCTCCGATACGCCGGCGCTCGCCCGTCTGCGCGCGGCGTACGTCGCCACCGCGGTCGCCGAGTTCTTCCGCGATCAGGGCCAGGACGTCATGCTCATGTTCGATTCGGTTACCCGGTTTGCCCGCGCCCAGCGGGAGATCGGACTGGCACGGGGCGAAGGCCCCGCCACCCGCGGGTTTCCGCCGTCGGTGGACGCGATTCTTCCGCAGCTGCTGGAACGCTCCGGTGCCGGTGAGGTCGGGTCGATTACCGGGTTCTTCACCATTCTGGTCGAGGGCGATGACATGGACGAACCGGTATCGGATACCGTTCGCGGCATTCTCGACGGGCACCTGGTCCTGAGTCGGCAGCTCGCGCGCCGCAGCCACTATCCGGCGATCGACGTCCTTGGCAGTGTGAGCCGCCTCGAGAGCAAGGTGTGTGACCCGCTCCATCGACGCGCCGCCGGAACCGTGCGTCGTCTCATGGCGACCTACAATGACGCCGAGGACCTCATCAATGCCGGAATCTACCAGCGCGGCAATAATGAGGAGATCGACGAGGCGATCTCCTCGCGGCCGGCGATCAACGCGCTTCTGCGCCAGCAGGTTGAGGAACGCAGCGACTTTCCCGATACCCGACGCCGTCTCCTGGACATCGCCGGGATCGAGGACGAGCCGCCCGAGTCCGAGCCGGAGTCCGGATCCGGGGTCGCCCCCGGCGATCCCGCCGAGGACCGTGCACCGGTGTCGGACGCGCAGATCGCAGAGCCCGGCGACGACGCGGACGGCATGGACGAGGACGTGAATGCGTAGGTTCAGTTTCCGGCTCCAGTCGATCCTCGATCTGCGTCGGAAAGAAGTCGATCAGCGACGTCTGGAGCTTGGGGCGAAGTCGCAGCGCTGCGCGTCCCTGCAACGGGAGATCGACGATCGTCGGGCGCGGCGACGCGCGGTGCTTACGGAGCGGCACGCCGCCGGGACGCCCGGTGGCTCCGACCTTGCCTTCTGGCAGGCGGCGGAAGCGTACGCCGTGCGAATGGAGCAGGAGGCCCGCCGGATCGGCGCGGAGCTGGCAGACGCCGAGAAAGAGCGCGCTGCCGCGGCCGACGCGTACCGCGCGGCACGGCAGAAGGCAGACGTCCTCGAGCGCCTTCGCGAGCGTCGCGAGGCGGCGTACGTCGACGCGCAGAAAAAGGATGAACAGCATCGGCTCGATGAGGTGGCCCAGCGAATGGCCGCCGGAGTCCGGGAGTGAGGAACAGTGGCAGTTCGATACAGTAGGCTCGGAGCAATTCCCCAGATCATCCTCCTGATTCTGCTCATCGCGGCGCTTGCCGTCGGTGGACTCCTGTGGTTCGATTACCTCGGCCTGGTAGACGTCAAGGATCGTTTCGCCCCGATTCTCGGACTGGTCGGGGTCGAACAGCGGACCGGAATCCCCGCCGCCGACGACGTGATGCTCATGGACCGCATCCGTCTGGAGAAGCTCCAGGAGGCGGTGGATCTGCGGGATGCCCAGCTCGCGGACCGCGCCAACGAGCTCGATTCCACGCGGGCGACCCTCGAAGAACAGCAACAGCAACTGGATCAGCGCGCGGCACAGCTTCAGGAACGCGAGAATTCGCTCAATGAACGGCTCCAACGGTACGAAAATAGAAGAGCAGTGCTTGAGCAAAACTCGCGCGACCTGACGAGTATGCGGCCCGATGATGCTGTCGAGATTCTGCTGGGCTACGATGACCAGCTGCTGATCGACACCCTGCGGGTAACCGAGGAACTGGCACAGGCGGCGGGGGAGGTCTCCCTCGTGTCTGTGTGGTTGTCCCGGTTTCCGGCCGATCGCGCCGCGGACATTCAGCGCAAGATGACGCTCACGCCTGCAGACTAACGAGGAGGTACTGCTTGCGTGTACGGAATTTTACCCGCGACCCCATCGCCTGACCGGCAACCCGGTCTCCCGTCGACGGTCGCGGCACCGCGTTCCGACACCGGGACCGCGAGTTTTGCGGACTACCTGGCGTCGTTGCGACGCGATCACGACCCGTCACCACCCCCCGAACAGACCCGGCAGAACGCCGACGCGCCCGCCGAGGGGCACGATTCCCGCAGGCAGGCCGCATCGCGGTCAGACGACGCGCGTGCGAGGCGAACCGCCGGAAGTGGGGCGGACGCTGCCCGCGACGCCGACCGGCGCTCAAAGGCGGAGCCGGGCGCGATAGACGGGAAACCCACCCCACACAGCGAGAAACGAACCTCCGGAGCCGAGGTGCGGAAAGACAAGCACCGCGCGGCGGACGACGGCGACGGCCGCCGGGAGACCTCGGCCGACGACGACGAGGCCGCGGCCGTTGCAGCCTCCGCGCTCCCGGCGGGCGACCGCGTGGGTGCGGAAAAGACGAAAGCAACCGGCGCCGACGGCGCCAAAAAGACCACATCCGCGGTCGCCACGGCGACACACGACGACGGCGATACCGCCGGAACGCGTCGGTCTGCAGCCGCGGCACGAGCGGTGGCCGGGAACACACCGCGTGGCGCCGTCGACGCCGGGGCGGGAACCCGGGGAAAGAGTTCCGCGTCTGCCGGTTCGAAAGGTGGTCCGGCGGCGTCCAAGCAGGGTGCCGTTCCGGTCGACACCGGGCAGCCCGGCACCGCCGGGACGGGGGCCGAGCCGACGGAGGCGACGACCGCGGAAGACACCGCGCGCATGGCGGAAAAGGTCGCCGGAGCAAAACAGCACAGTCGCTCCGGTGCCAACACCGAGGCTGTCGCGGAACAGTCGGTGGCCGCAGCGAAGGCGGGCGGCGTCTCCAGGCGCGACCGGGGCGCATCCGTCGATCGCACGCACCGCGCGGGCACCGTCGGGTCCGTTCGGGAGAGCGGTCGCGAGGCATCGTCCGGCGTTGAGACCGGCCGCCGCGCCGTATCCGCCGTGGGCGGTGAGCGCCAGGACGACGGCAACCAACTGATGCGTGAGATCCAGGTCGACCTCTCGGAGTCCGCCGGTGCCCGTCGCGATGACAACGGCGGCGACGGGCTTCACCAGGGGGCCGACACCGGAGACCGCTCGTCGTTCGCCGCGCGCCTCGACGCTCCCGCTCCGCAGTCAACGGCGCGGGCCGGGAATCTGGCACAGGCCACGGCGACGCTCGCCCGGCGACTGAACGGGGATCTCGGCGACAACATCGTCCGGCAGGCGCGAATCATGCTGCAGGACGCGCAGCGCGCCGAGGTGCGTCTCGTGATCCGGCCTCCGGAGCTCGGGCGCGTGCGGATCAAGCTGCAGATGGACAACGGCCATATAGCCGGGCGCATTCTTGTCGATAATGGAAGCGTACGGGATGTGGTCGAGCAGAACCTCAGCTCCCTGCAGCGCGCCTTCGAGGAGGCGGGCCTTGAAATGGGAGATCTCGAGGTGAGCACCGGTGATGCCCGCGATGAGCGGGGCGACGACCGACAGACCGGCACCGGCCGCGGGGCGTCCACCCGACGCGGGGGCGTAGAATCGCTCGGGCAGAGCGTCCAGGCCATTTCCGAGTACGAACCAGGCAGGCACCGGGTCAACCTGGTGGCCTGATGAGCAAGGAGAAGGAGCACCAATGGATATACCGATGTCCATGAGCGGAACAGAGCAGTCGCGGGTCCAGACGCAGGTCGACGCGTTCAACCGCGCGATCGAGGGGAGCAACGACTCCAGCACGTCGCTGGGACGGGATGACTTTCTCAAGATTCTGATCACCCAGTTGCAGAACCAGGATCCCACCAAGCCGATGGAGGACAAGGAGTTCATCTCGCAGATGGCGCAGTTCTCCTCGCTGGAGCAGATGACCAACATCTCCCAGGGGTTCCGTGACATGAATACGCTCCTGAGTTCCAACCAGGCACTGTCGGTCCTCGGACGCACGGTGGAAGTCCAGTCGGGCGACCAGACGATCACCGGAACGGTGTCCAGTGTCACGAGCGGGGCGATGCCGCAGATCACCGTCGGTGACCAGCAGTACGACTATTCCAGCATTCAACGGGTCATTCAGTAGGGGGTAGCGCGATATGATGCGATCGTTGTATTCGGGAGTCTCGGGACTCCAGAACCACCAGGTCCGGATGGACGTCATCGGAAACAACATTTCCAACGTCAACACGACCGGCTTTAAACGGGGTCGTGTGAACTTCCAGGACATGATCTCGCAGATGCGGCAGGGCCCCTCCAGTCCCAACGAACGGGTGGGTGGTGTCAACCCGCAGCAGGTCGGTCTCGGCATGCAGGTTGCCACGATCGACACGATCCATACGCAGGGATCCCTGCAGACCACCGGCGTCAAGAGCGACGTAGCGGTTCGTGGCGAAGGGTTTTTCATGCTGCGCAACGGCGACGAGAACCTTTACACGCGGGCAGGCGCATTTGGCGTGGACTCCGAGGGATACCTGGTGAACCCCGCCAACGGGATGCGGGTACAGGGCTGGAACGCCCAGACCGTAGACGGCCAGCCGTTCATCAACAGCTCCGCCTCCGTGGAAGACCTCGTGATCCCCGTGGGAAGCAAGGACCCGGCACAGGAGACCTCCCAGGTGTACCTGGCCTCAAACCTCAACAAGAACACTCCGATCATTCCGGCGGACGCCACCGACACGCAGGTCCAGGAGGGTACGTGGACCGTTGAGTACGATGTCTACGACTCCTTCGGCGGAACCCACACGCTGCGTGTCGATTTTACGCGAAACCCCGATGCCGAGAACCAGTGGATCGGCACCGTCTCGATCGACCCGGAGGCCGATGCCGCCCCCAACCAGACGGTGGGTGTGAACGGCGTGAACTCCGCCGACGGCCAGACCTTCGTGGTGGAGTTCAACAACGACGGTACGCTACAGTCGGCACAGAACCCGGAGGGGGGACTCTCCAACCAGGACATGATCCAGGTGGACGTGACCTACGACGTACCGCGGACGAGTATTCCGATCGACCCCGACACGGGGCTTCCCCAGGACGGCCCCGTGCAGCAGACGTTCACGCTGAATCTGGGGCAGCAGGGCAGTTTCGTCGACTCCATGACGCAGTACGCCAGCGAGAGTTCCACCCGGGTGTACAGCCAGGATGGCTATCCCATGGGCTACCTCGAGGACTACCGGATCGACCAGAACGGGATCATCACGGGGATCTTCTCCAACGGGAACAACCGGGAACTGGGGCAGATCGCCCTGGCGACGTTCCGCAATCCCGGTGGACTGGAGAAAGCCGGTGACACAGCCTTCGTGGAATCGCTCAACTCGGGACTCGCCAACGTCGGCACCGTCGGTGTCGCCGGGAAGGGAACGATCATGGCCGGCGCCCTGGAGATGAGCAACGTGGACCTTGCGGAGCAGTTCACCGACATGATCGTGACCCAGCGCGGATTTCAGGCCAACAGTCGAACGATCCAGACCAGCGATCAGATGCTCCAGGAAGTCTTAACACTCAAACGGTAATGGGAGTACCTTAGTCGGGGATGATCCAGGTAACACGACTTGACGGGCGCGAGTTTTACATCAATCCGCACCAGATCGAGTACATTGAGCTGAACCCCGACACGACACTGATCATGCTTTCGGGCAAACGTCTGATAGTCCGTGAGGACTATCAGACAGTTCTGGAGCGGATCATCGACTACCGTCGTGAGATCGGCGTCTTCAAGAACGAGGAGTAGCACCGGATGGATCTTGGAACGATAATCGGCGTCACTCTCGGAGTGGTCATGGTGGTCATGGGGATCGTCCTCGGCGGTGTCGGTCTCGGACCGTACCTCAGTATCGACTCCGTGCTCATCACGATTCTCGGATCCTTCGGGGCGATGATGGTGGCGCAGCCGATGAGCCGTATGCTCGGCATCATGGGCTACATGAAGCACGTCTTCAACACCACATCGTGGAACGAGGAGGAACTGATCAGTCAACTGGTCGGCTTCTCGGATCGCGCCCGCAAGGAAGGCCTGCTGGCGCTTGAGGACAACCTGGACGCGGTTGAGGACGAGTTTATGCGCAAGGGCATTCAGCTCGTCGTTGACGGTACCGACCCCGACATCATCAAGAGTATTCTGTACGCGGATCTCAACCAGCTGCAGTCCCGCCACGAGGTGGGCATCAAGCTGTTTGACGACTGGTCCAAAATCGCTCCGGCCTTCGGGATGATCGGAACACTGGTCGGTCTGATCGCCATGCTCGGGAGCATCGGCGGTGATACCGCGGCGATCGGTCGTGGTATGCAGACCGCCCTGGTGACAACGCTGTACGGGTCGTTCTTCGCCAACCTGTTCCTCATCCCCTTCAAGAGCAAACTGGAAGACCGCGACAAGGATGAAAGCCGGGTGAAGGAAATCGTGATCGAGGGTATTCTTTCGATACAGAGCGGTGACAACCCGCGTATCCTTCTGGAGAAGCTGGTGTCGTTCCTGCCGCCGGATCAGCGACAGGCGGTCCGACAGGAGAGCGGCGCCGACTGACGCCGGCGGTGATGCTGGAGGAAAGCCATGGCTGAGCAGACAAAATGCAAAAAGTGTCCCCCGGAGGGCGCGCCGGACTATATGCTCACCTACGGCGACATGGTCACGCTGCTGCTGACCTTTTTCGTCATGCTCCTGCAGCCGACCACGATCGACCAGTACGAGCTGCGTCTGATTCTGGCGGCGTTTCCGGGACTCGGCGCCGACGCCGGCGGAAACACGCTGGAGGCGGGGCGTCTGGCGGAACTCGGAAACACGGTGGAATCGCTCCCGTCGATGGACCAGGGACGGGCCCTGGACAAGGCACGGCGCAACGCGGTGAGTATCTTCAATCCCGAGATCCAGTCACAACAGGTACGGGTCCAGGAGGATGAACGGGGGCTTGTCATTTCCCTTGCCTCGGACGCCTTCTTCGATCCCGCCAGCGCCGAGGTCAATATTGAGCAGACGCGTGAGATTCTGCAGAAACTCGCGCAGCTGCTCAACGACCCGGACCTGTCGGGACGGACGTTCCGGATCGAGGGACACACCGACAACATCCCCACGGATCCCAACGGCCCCTGGGATTCAAACTGGGAGCTTTCCGCCGCCCGGGCGGTGAACGTCCTGCAGTACCTCACGGAGTTCGGGGTCAACGACGACCAGTTCCAGGTCATGGGACTCGCCGATACGCGGCCGCTGTACGACAACGATACCGAAGAGGGGCGTGCGTACAACCGGCGGGTCGACGTCATCATCCTTTCCGACGGCCACCTCTGAGCGCGCCGCGGGATTGTCAGGAGGCACACCATGTCCGACGAGATTTTTGACGCGGATGAAGAGTCCGGTGGCGACGAGCAGCCACAACAGACGGGAAAGAAGAAGATCGGGTTTCTGCCCGCCATCGTCATCGACATCCTCAAATGGACCGCCATCGTTGTCGGGGCGATCATCTTTATCGTTGTCACCGTGGTGATCACCGTGCGGACGATCAACTCCGGGAATCAGGCGACCGCGACCCGACTGCCGCTGGGCAGCGAGTACGAAGAGGGCTCGGCTCCATTGCTGGAGTGGTACAGCCAGATCGGTGAAATCCGCGGGGTCACCGCCGACGAGGTGCGCCGAACGTTCATCGTGAGCGTACACATCGGCTACGAACCGGAGAGCGAGGCGACGCTCCAGGAGCTGATCAGCCGCAAGGTTCAGATCACCGAGGCGATCGCGGAGTACTTCTCGGCACGAACGGTCGACGAGCTGCAGGGGATCGAGAACCGGCAGCGCGCGAAGCAGGAGCTTCGCGAGGAGATCAACCGCATCATGACCAACGACGTGAGAGATGTGGCGTTCGAACGATACGAATTCTTAGAATTCTAGAAAACGTCGATATTCGGCTTGCAAAAGCCGCGATGTTGTGCAAAAAATGGTACAGGGAGGGGTAGACCTGTAGTATGAATGAAGTCCTGTCTCAGGATGAGATAGACCAGCTTCTCACGGCAATCTCGTCCGGTGACGTCGAGACCGATGAACTTTCGCAGCCCACAGAGTCGCGAAAGATCAAGATCTACGACTTCAAGCGTCCGGACAAGTTTTCCAAGGAGCAGATCCGCACCGTCTCGATCATGCACGAGACCTTTGCCCGTCTCACAACCACGGCGCTCAGCGCCCAGTTGCGGAGTCTGGTCCAGGTTCACGTCGCGAGCGTTGATCAGCTCACGTACGAGGAGTTCATTCGGTCGATCCCCAACCCCACAACGCTGGGCGTCATTAACATGGATCCCCTGAAGGGGTCCGCGATTCTCGAGGTCGATCCCGCCATTACCTTCGCCATCATCGACCGGCTGTTCGGCGGCCAGGGCGAGGGCACAAAGGTCACGCGGGACCTTACGGACATTGAGACCACCGTCATGGAGGGGATCATCGTTCGGATCCTCGGAAACATGCGCGAGGCGTGGTCCCAGGTGATCGACCTTCGGCCGCGTCTGGGGCAGATCGAAACCAACCCCCAGTTTGCCCAGATCGTTCCGCCGTCGGAAATGGTCGTGCTCGTTACGCTCGAGACCAAGGTCGGCGAGGTCGAGGGGATGATGAACTTCTGTATCCCCTACCTGACGATCGAGCCGATCATCTCCAAGCTGTCGGCGCAGTACTGGTACTCCTCGGTTCGTCGTGGTGCCACCACGGAGAACCTCAATATTCTCCGCGACCGGCTCGCGACGATCGCCGTGCCCATGGTCGTTGAGATCGGGGCCATGGAGCTTACCGTGCGGGACGTGCTGTCCCTGACCGTCGGTGACGTGGTACGCCTGCCCGAGGCGCACATCAACGACAAAATGGCGCTCCGTGTCGGTGACCGCAAGAAGTTCTGGTGCAAGCCGGGACAGATCGGGAACAAGCTCGCGGTACAGGTCACCGGCAAGATAGAGGAGATCGAGACTGAAGAGTTTGAAGAGCTGGTTGCGGAAGAAGGAGAGTAGGGAATGAGTGACGGTTCACTGTCCCAGGACGAAATTGATGCACTGCTAGCTGGTACCGGCAATATCGATCTCGGTGACAGTTCGGGAGGTGGCGACTCGTCGGTCTCTTCGGATTCCCTCTCCGGTCTCAAGGCGGCGCTTTCGGAAACGGTGGCGCAGCAGCAGTCGAACATGGCGATGATTACCGGCAACGAGGTCGAGGTGTCGCCGCCCACCGTGAATGGTGGGGCGCCCAGCGGCCTCAGCGGCGACATGGTCCAGATCGTGTTCAATCTCGGTGACGCCGGCGGTCACGGGTACGTAATGAGCGCCGATGACGCGCTGAAGTTTGCCTCCGCATCCATGGGCCTCGACGGGGTGGAACTCGACGATGCCGCCCTCAACGCGGTGCAGGAGGTGTTTTCCCAGGTCGCGGGCCCGGTGATCAACACGCTGAGTGAAAAGACCGGTGCCACGATCATGCCGGAGCCGGCGCAGGCGAGCACGGTCGACGCCGGTTCGTTGACGATGCCGGACGGGCCGGTGTACGCCAGATACACCATCACCGTGGGGGATGACTCCGCGGTTGTCTACGAGCTCTTTGAACAGAGTTTTGCGGCACGCCTTCAGGGCGGTGGCCAGGCTGCCGGTGGCATGCAGGGAGGCATGCCCGGCGGCATGCAGCAGCAGCCTCAGATGGGTCAGCAGCAGCAGGCTCCGCAGCAGTTCGGGGGCGGCTTCGACATGGGTGGTGGCATGCAGGGAGGCGGCGGCATGGGCAACATGGGCGGCATGGGCAACATGATGGGCGGCGGCGGTGGAATGCCGGGCTTCGGCGGCGGTGCCAACGTTCAGTCCGTGCAGTTCCCGAATCTCCAGCAGCAGGGCGCCAGTGGTGAGCAAGGCAACATCGGCCTGCTCATGGACGTCTACATGGAGATGACCGTCGAACTCGGTCGAACCAAGAAGCTCATCCGGGAGATCCTCGGGATGGGTGAGGGCACCATTATCGAGCTGGACAAGCTCGCCGGTGAGCCCGTCGATATTCTCGTGAATCACAAACTGATCGCCAAGGGAGAGGTTGTCGTCATCGACGAGAACTTCGGCGTTCGTGTAACAGAGATCGTTTCACCAATGGAGCGTGTAAGCGATATGACATGACGTGACAGCGCCGGTGGCGGGGCGGCAGACCCAAGACCGGCGAACGTACAGGGAGGGGAACACTGAAACGTACACGTCTTGCGAGCATTGTCCTCATTGCAGGGCTGCTCTGGGTTTCCGCACAATCACTGTATTCTCAGTCCGCCGACGGGACAGATCCCGCCGTTCCGGGGGAGACGTCCGTACCCGCCGCTGGGTCGACGGCCGACTCGGGCGGAGGCGCTCCGGCGACCGGCCGGATCGACCTGCCCCCGGAGGACGAGCTCGTTTTCGCCGGTGGTGAATCCGCAACGGGGCAGCAGGCGCCGGCGGCGGAGGGAGATCTTTCGGCATTCGGCATCTGGGACCTGCTGCGTATGGTTCTGGTGCTCCTGCTGGTGGTTGGCGCGGTCTATGGTCTGGTGATGCTCCTCCGACGGCGTGTGGGGGGCGATGATCCCGACGCAGACTCGCCGATACGGGTCTTGGCGTCGCGAAATCTGGGAGGGAACCGCGATCTGCACGTCGTCATGATCGGGAAGTCGGTGATGCTGCTGGGAGGCGCCGACGCCGGCGTTCAACTGATCAAGACGATCGAGGATCAGGAAACGATCGACGAGCTGGTTCTCGCTCATTCCGCCGCCGCCCCCGCCAGTCGTCGGACGTTTGGCGGCATGCTCTCGCAGTGGTTGGGTAACCTCACGGTCCCCGGTGCCGGAGCGAAGGGTGACGGGGCCGGCTCCGGCGGCAACGCGACGGGGTTTCTCCGGTCGCAGCAGGACCGGCTGAGGCAGATGAGATGACGCGCCGGCGTATCGCGTACCTGGCGCTGGTCCTCCTGGTGGTGGCGTCGTCGGGGACCCTGTCGGCGCAATCGGTGCGAAACTCCGGAGCCAACACCCTGGCGGACCCGTTGCTCAACCCGGCCACCGGCGAGCAGGGACTGCAGATTCCGTTCGTGGATCTCCAGCTTCGGGGGCCGGACGGCGGGCAGGAGGTCGCGTTTTCACTGCGGCTGCTGCTCATGCTGGCGGTGCTCAGCCTGGCGCCCTCGATCATCATCATCATGACCAGCTTCCTGCGCATCGCCATCGTGCTGGATTTCGTCAAACGCGCGCTTTCCCTGCAGCAGGTTCCCCCGACGCAGGTGCTGATGGGCATCGCGCTGTTCATCACGCTCTTTCTGATGTGGCCCACGTTGAACCAGATCTACGAGGACGCGTACGTACCCCTCCAGAACGGCGAGATCGGTCTGGAAGAGGCGTACACCCGGTTCGAGCAACCGATGCGCGTGTTCATGTTCCGGCAGATGCAGGGAGATCCGTCCAGCGTGGCTCTGTTTATGCGCATGGCCGACCTGCCGCGCCCGGATACGCTCGCCGATGTGCCGACCTACGTGCTCATCCCGGGGTTTATCCTCCACGAGCTCACCGTCGCGTTCAAGATCGGTATTCTGCTGTTCATTCCGTTCATCATCGTCGACATGGTGGTCGCCTCGACCCTGATGTCCATGGGTATGATCATGTTGCCCCCGATCATGATCTCGCTCCCGTTCAAGCTCATTCTGTTCGTCCTCGTAGACGGATGGAATCTGATCGTTCAACAGCTGGTCGCCAGCTTTGGAGGGTTCTGATGGATCTTGGATTCGCGGTCATGGTGTTCCGCACAGGGATTTTCCAGCTCCTCGTGGTTGCCGCCCCGGCTCTGGTGATCGGCATGGTGACCGGCCTGATCGTCAGCATTTTCCAGGCCACCACCAGCATTCAGGAGCAGACACTTACCTTTGTGCCCAAGATCGCTGCGATTCTCCTGTCGCTGCTGTTCTTCGGCCCGTGGATGATGCAAATGCTCATTCAGTACACGATCACGCTCATGAATCAGATTCCGCAGATGGCAGGCTGATGGTACTCGAGACGATTGCGCAGAACGCACCCGTATTTTTCCTCATTTTCGTGCGGATTTACGCGTTGTTGCGGATCGCTCCGATCACCTCCTCCGCGGCGATCCCGGGAATTGCCCGTATCGCGATTACCTTCTTTGCAGCCTTCACCGTCTACCCGTCGGTGACCGCTGCCGGCTATCCCATTCCCCCGACGCTGCTCGGATTCATTCTGTTGCTCGTAGGCGAGATGCTGCTGGGAATTCTCACGGCGCTGTTCCTGGTGGTGGTGTTTGCCGTGTTCCAGCTGGCGGGTCAGTTCTTCTCCCTCCAGATGGGCTTCGGCGCCTCGCAGGTGTTCGATCCCCTGGCGCAGATCCAGATTCCCCTGGTAGGACAGTTTCTGAACATGATCGCAATGATGGTCTTTGTGATGTCCGGTGGGCTGCAGAGAATCTTCCTCCACGGCGTCATGGGATCGTTTCAGGCGATGCGTGCGGTGGATATCGCCGGCGCCCGGACCGACCTGTTCGCCCTGGTTGCGGGGAGTCTGCCGCAGCTGTTTTCCCAGGCGCTGATTCTGTCGTTTCCGATTCTCGGCACGCTGTTCCTGCTGCAGATCACGATGGGCCTCTTCGGAAAGGCGGCGCCGCAGATGAACCTGCTGATGCTGGGATTTCCGATGGCGATCGGACTTGCGTTCATCATCATCATGCTTATTCTGCCTTTCCTCGTCGAGGCGTTCGACGGCGTCATCAACGGTGCCTTCGACCAGATCCGGTTGCTCTTCTCGGGAGGTGCCGCGTGAAGGTCCAGCCGACTGCAACATCTCCTGTGGCCGCGCTGCGCGACCGGGACACCGCCTCCGCCCTGGCCACCCTGGAGGCGATGCACCTGCAGTGGTTTGCGGCCGAGGACGAGGGACGGACCGAGGACCCCACGGAACAGAAGATCCGCAAGGCGCGGGAGGACGGAAAGGTCGCAAAAAGTGCCGACGTTTCCAGCGCCGTGGTACTCCTGTTTTCTGTGGTCACACTGGGACTCCTGGGCAATTACATGCTCCGTAACCTCCTGGACATGACCCGGTTCTATCTCGAGCGCGCCGGCAACGTGGACGTGGTTGCATCCGGTGTGCTCATGCGAGCGTTTTTCGGCTATTTCATCCGCATCAGCCTGCCCCTGGCTATGGTCGCCTTCGTGGCCGCGATCTTCGGAAACGTTGTGCAATTCGGGTTCCTCTTCACCACGAAACCGATCGTCCCGGATTTCAACCGTATTGCCCCGCGGTTCGGAAAATGGGTCGAGCGGTCGTTCATGTCCACGGAAGCGCTGTTCAACTTCATGCGGAACACCGGGAAAGTGGTGATTATCGGCGCCATCTCCTTCGTGGTTATTCGGTCGCGCTTCGACCAGCTGGCGAACATGCTGCGTATTCCGTACCTGCAGGCGTTCGGATACGTGGCGCAGTCGGTGTTTGTCCTTTTGCTCTCGGCGGCGATCACGCTTCTCATCCTGAGCCTCTTCGACTACATGTTTCAGCGGCAGCAGCACCGCGAACAGCTGAAGATGACCAAGCAGGAAGTCAAGGAAGAACGGAAGCAGTTTGAAGGTGATCCGCAGGTGAGGAATCGCCTCCGACAGCGGATGCAGGAAATGATGTCCCGAAACGTGGTCCAGAACGTGCAGCAGGCGGACGTGGTGATTACAAACCCGACCCACTTCGCCGTTGCCCTGGCCTACGACCCGGAGACGATGGGCGCACCGACGGTCACCGCGAAGGGCCAGGACGAGACTGCGCTCCGGATTCGGCGGATCGCCGGTGACGCAGAGGTCCCGGTAATCGAGAACAAGCCCCTGGCTCGGGCGCTGTACGCGGAGGTCGAGGTGGGGGAGCAGATCCCGGAGAAGTTCTACGAGGCGATGGTCATCGTGCTGCGGGAGGTCTACCGCATGAGCGGAAAAGGGAAGGTAGTGTATGGCTGATTCACAACAGGTAAGCGGCGCTCCGTCGTTCCTGGCGGGGATCTTCTCCGGCCGTCGGAGTGACGGGATCGTGGCCTTCGGCGTCGTGATTGTGGTGATGATGCTGATTATCCCCCTTCCCACGGTGCTTCTGGACACCCTGATGACGATCAACCTCCTGCTGGCGCTCCTGACGATTCTCATCGTCCTCTATACCAAGAATGCGCTTGAGTTCTCGGTGTTTCCGACGCTGCTGCTGGTGACGACGGTGTACGGTCTCGCCCTGAACGTGTCCTCGACACGACTCATCCTCAGCCAGGGGGCGCAGTTCAACGGTCAGATCGTTCAGGCATTCGCCCGCTTTGTGGTTGGGACCGAGGGTACCGCGGGACTCGTCATCGGATTGATCATCTTCGTGATTCTGGTTGCGGTCCAGTTCATCGTTATTACCAAGGGTGCTACCCGTGTTGCCGAGGTAGCTGCCCGCTTCACCCTGGATTCGCTCCCGGGCAAGCAGATGGCGATCGAGGCGGAGTACAACAGTGGCACGCTCACCGAAGAGGAGATGACCAAGAAAAAGATGGAGCTGGAACGGGAAGTGGACTTCTATGGTGCCATGGACGGTGCCAGCAAGTTCGTGTCCGGCAACGTCAAGGTCGGCATTCTGATCACGGTCATCAATATCGTCGGTGGTATCGTGGTAGGCACTACGATTCACGGTGAGTCGATCAACAGCGCCCTGACCACGTACGTTTCGCTGACGATCGGCGACGGTCTGGTGACCCAGTTTCCGGCGCTTCTGATTTCGACCGCCACCGGTCTCATCGTCACCAGGGCCATCTCCGACGGAACGTTCGGCGAGGACGTTGCCAGCCAGTTCACCCGGCAGGCGCGGATCTACTGGATCGCTACCGTGTTTCTCGGCGGGCTGGCGCTGCTGCCGGGCTTCCCGTGGTACGTTCTGCTCCCGATGGCGGCGCTGACGGCGTTCACCGCCTTCCGTTTGCAGCGGCGTGACCAGCGCGAGGCCCAGGAGGTCCAGGCGGCGGAAGCCAGCCAGGCGCAACCGCAGAGCGAGGCGGAGCCGACCCACGTGGCGCCGCTGGACCCGCTCTCGATGGAACTCGGCTACGGTCTGATCCCGCTGGTCGACAAGGAGAAGGGTGCCGAACTGCTGGATCGTATCACCAGCATACGCCGTGAAACGGCCCTCGAGCTCGGACTGGTGGTACCGCGGATCCGAATCATCGACAACATGCGCCTCGGGCCCAACGAGTACAGTCTCAAGATCCGGGGCGTCGAGGTGGGGCGCGGATCGATCCGCATGGGCCACTACCTCAGCATCAATCCCGGTGGGGTCCGCGAGGAGATTCCCGGGGAGGCGACAACCGATCCCGCGTTCGGGCTGCCGGCGATGTGGATCACCGAGGATGTCCGGGAGCGCGCCGAGCGCGCAGGGTATACCGTGGTGGACCCGCCGTCGATCATCGCGACGCACCTCACCGAGGTTATCAAGCGCAGCGCGTCGGACCTGCTGGGGCGCCAGGAGGTCCGCCAGATGCTGGACCAGCTCAAGCACGACTACCCGGCGGTGGTGGACGAGGTCTCCGGAGCGCTCAACCTCGGGCAGATTCAGAAGGTGTTCCAGGGACTGCTGGCCGAGCAGGTGTCGATTCGCAACCAGGTGGTCATTCTGGAGGCCCTTGCGGATTTCGCCGGCGTCAGCAAGGATACCGGGTTCCTCATAGAAAAGGCGAGACAGGCTCTGGGGCGGCAGATCTGTCTGCAGTTCGCCGACGAGGACCGCACGGTGCGGGTGGTGACGATCGAACCGCAACTGGAACAGCAGATCGTGGACAGTCGCGTGGAAACCGCCGGCGGGGCGATCGCCGCGCTTCCGCCACAGGTTCAGCGGCAGTGGGTTGCCTCGGTATCGGGCGCGATCCAACGGCTGCAGGAACAGGGGTTTCCGGCCGTTGTGCTGTGTTCCGAAGCGGCCCGTCCACTGGTAAAACACAATACGCGGCGTGAACTCCCGGACCTTGCGGTCCTGTCGATACCGGAGATCGCGTCCGACATCCGGGTCGAGTCGCTCGGTGAAATCCGAATTTCAGAAACGAACGGGGGCACATGATGGACTATTTCGTGGAGCGAGGCGCGACCGATCAGGAAGTCCAGACGATCATTCGCCGCAAGTACGGTGAACGCGCCCGCATACTCTCGCGCAAGGAGGTGCGGTCCGGCGGGATTCTCGGACTGTTCCAGAAACGCGCGATCGAGGTTACCGGTTACTGCAGTCACGCGCCGCAACCGCGGAGTGCGCCGCGCGGCTCGATGCACGAGGAGCGTCGCAAGATCCTGGACAGTGTCCGGGCCGCCGCCGGCGAACAGGCGGCGCAGTCTGCAGGAACGGCGCAGTCTGCGGGAACGGCGCAGGGTGGCGAGCGAGCCGCCGCTGCGGGAGTGCCTGGCGCCGGGGGCACGGCCCAGTCGCAGTACCCGGCCGCTGCGCGCTCCGGGGCGGAGCAATCATCCTCCGCCGCGGCCGCGGTACCCGCCGGACTTGACGTCGTCCTGTCGGAGATCCGTTCGCTCAGGGAACGGGTCGACCAGGGGGGTGATGCACCGACGGAACCGGCCGGTATTCGCCGGATCAGGGAGGTCCTGGAAGACAACGACTTCTCGGCCGCCTACATCCGGGGCATCGTAAAACGCCTGCGGGCGGAGTGCGCCTTCGAGGAACTGGAGGACGAGGAGCGCGTGTTTCAGCGGGTCGCCGGCTGGATCGACGAGTCGATCAGCATCTACCCGTGGCAGGAGCGACGCAAACGCCCTCACGTGTTCGTCCTCGTCGGCCCCACCGGTGTCGGCAAAACGACGACGATCGCGAAACTGGCGGCGATGTACGGTGCCGTGGCGGATCCCTCGTTTGACGTGCGGATCCTCACGATCGACAGCTACCGGATCGGTGCCCTGCAGCAGATCGAGAAATACGGGGAGATCATGGGGATTCCGGTACACGCCGTGGAATCCGCCGGAGACATGCGCAAGCACCTCGATCTCCACAGCGACGCCGATTTCATCTTCGTCGATACGATCGGCAAGAGCCCCAATGACCTCACCAAGCTCGCGGAAGTGAATCAGCTCGTTCGCTCCGCGGGCGGAGAGGTGCATCTGGCGGTCAGCGCGACTACCAAACGCAGCGACATTTCCGATATCCTGCGTCAGTTTGAACCGTTCAACTACCAGGCGGTGGTGGTCACCAAACTCGACGAGACGTCCTCGGTGGGTGGAATCATCAGTGCGCTGCAGGAAAAACAAAAGTCCGTGAGTTTTGTGACCGATGGTCAAAGTGTACCGCAGGATATTGCACGCGCGAAAAAGGAGATCTTTCTGGGTCGACTGCGCGACATGCCCGCATCGCGGCAGGTTGCACACGCGCTCACCGAGGAGTAGTGGATGACCGATCAGGCAGAGACATTGCGCGAAATCATGCGCCAGCGTGGGAAAAACGGCAGCGACGTTGTCCGGAACACCCGCATCATTACCGTCGCCAGTGGCAAGGGCGGCGTCGGCAAAACAAACGTTGCGACGAACCTGGCCCTTGCCTACGGTGCCATGGGTCAGAAAGTCGTGCTCATGGACGCGGACCTGGGGCTCGCCAACGTCAACGTGGTTCTGGGGATCATCCCGAAGTACAACCTGTACCACGTGATCCGCAAACAGAAGCAGATGCGCGACATTCTCATGGATACCGACTACGGGATCCAGATCGTGGCCGGCGCATCGGGGTTTGCGAAGATCGCGAACCTGAGCGAAGAGGAACGTCAGGGGTTCATCGAGGAACTCCAGCATCTCTCCGACGCAGACGTCATCATCATCGACGCCGGGGCCGGGGTGAGTAACAACGTCCTGGCGTTTGTCGCCGCCGCCGACGAGGCGATCATCGTGACCACCCCGGAACCGACGGCGATCACCGACGCCTACGGGATCATCAAGATCATCGCCACGGAGATAGACAACCTCAATCTGGGGCTCAAACTCATCGTCAACCGGGTCAAATCGGTGACGGAGGGGAAAAAGGTGGCGGAACGCGTCATCAACATCGCCGGGCAGTTCCTGAATCTGAAGATAGACTATCTGGGCTACGTCTACGACGACCCGTCCGTTCAGCAGGCTGTGGTGAAGCAGAAGCCGTTCCTGGTGATGGATCCGCGGAGCAAGGCGAGCATCTGCGTGCATCAGATCGCCAGCCGTCTCGAGAAAGTCGAATACCGCGAAGGGGGCGGAGTGGGGCAGTTCCTGAAGCGCCTTTTCGGCAGACTGCAGTAACTTGACGGCGTTTTTGGGAATATCTTACTCTGTAATGTATTGAATGGAACGGTATCTGCGGGTCGCCGCGCCGGTTGGCGGCGGAGCACTGGTAGTTTCGCTCATCGTCGGCATGTTTGCGGGGGTGTCTTTCGGCACTGTTCTGCTTCGGGCCCTGGTGTCGGGCGTTGTGTTCGCAGCGATTGGCGCGGGCGCCACGGCGATCGCGCAGGCAATGCTTCCGGGACTGGTGGACGCAGGATCCGGTGACGTCTTCGCAGGCGGTGAGGATGGCGATGGAGCGTCCGCAACCGCCGGCGACGCATCCGGGGTGCCGCAGCAGTCGGCCCGGACCGGATCGCGGTTGAACATCGTCGTCGATGACAGCGACGACAGCGACGACGGGTCCGGTGAACTCGTGGAAGAGGTGGAGGAACAGTCTGCCCCCGACGAGCAGGCCGTGATGAGCGCGGCGATCTCGGAGGAACAGGATGGAACATCGGTGGAGATCGATGATACCATGCTGGACGAGATGCCGGACATCGGCAGTTTCGCCGGTGCCTTTGTGTCGTCGGAGTCAACCGACGACGACGCCGAGGACGGCGGCTCCGAGGCCGGCGGCGACATGGGTCCTTCCAGCGGTGGCTCAGGTCGTTCGAGTCCGCGGTCCGGAAACGCAGGTCAGGGCGCAGGCCAGGGGTTCAGCCCGGAAACGATAGCAAAGGCGCTGCGCACGGCCATGGAGCGCGACAGCGGATCCGAATAACGTTGTGAGCCAGTTGGGGAGGGGCATGAGCGACGGCGTTCTGACAGAAAAAACCGAAGAGGAACTCTGGAAAACCTACCGGAAGACCAAGGACCCTTCGATCCGAAATCGACTCATCAAGCAGTACCTCCCCCTCGTCAAATACGTTGCCGGCAAGCTCGCCGTGGGCATGCCGCAGAACGTTGAGTTCGACGACCTGGTGAGCTACGGCGTGATCGGTCTTTTCGACGCCATCGACAAGTACGATCCCGGAAAACACGTCAAATTCAAGACGTACGCGGTGACCCGGGTGCGCGGGGCCATCTTCGACCAGCTCCGCCAGCTCGACTGGGTGCCCCGTTCGATTCGGCAGAAAACCCGGGAGCTTGAGGACACGGTGCGCCGTCTGGAGGCTCAGCTGGGTCGGGCCGCCACGGACCAGGAGATCGCCCGGGAGCTCGGGGTCACCGAGAAAGAGTTCGAGAAGCTGATCCTGAAGATCAGCGGAACCACGGTGCTCTCCCTGAACGACGTATGGTACTCCGGCGACGAGAACGACCGCATGTCGATCGGTGACAGTATCGAGAGCCCCCAGAGCCGAAATCCGGACGCCATCGTCGAGAAACAGGAAGTCAAACGGGTGATCGTTGAGGCAATCAACGAACTGCCCGATAAGGAAAAGAAGGTGCTGGTCCTCTACTACTACGAGGACCTGACCCTCAAGGAGATCGGAGCCGTTCTTGGCGTAACGGAATCACGAATCTCACAGCTGCACACCAAGGCGATCATGCGCCTCCGGGGACGGCTGACCAGTGTCAAGCGGGGTATTATGTAGTTATGGTTTCGATGGAGCACCTCCAGGCGTTCATGCGCAAAGCCGCGGAAGATGACAAGGCGAAGAAGTACGTCAACGTCAGCGGCGAAACGCTGGAGGAAGCGCTCCGCGAGGCCTCCGTGGAGCTGGGAATCCCGGTGAAGCGGATTGAGTACGAGATCCTCGAGAAGGGGTCCCGTGGCGTTCTGGGGATGGGCAAACGTCCCTACCTGCTCGTGGCGTATCCGGCGCAGCAGCAGGTCGAGCTGGCCGACGGAGACGAATCCTTCGAAATGGATTTCGGGTTCGAAACCGATGAGCCAACCGACACCGACGGGCAGGCGCTCGTGCGGTTGACCCCGGAAGGCATCCTTCTGAAGGTCACCCAGCCGGTGGGCAACGGGGCGCCCGTGACCGAGCGGGGTGCGATGCAGGTTATAACCGCCCGCACCCGCGACAAAGTGGACACGGGCATGGTTGCCAAGGTGGTCAAGCGCGCCGACGGCGACTGGATCAAGATCGGCGACTTTAACTACAACCCCGCCAACGACGCCTACATTTCCTGCGAAATCGTGGATGGCGAGATGCGCGCCGTCGTCACTCTGACGCCTCCTGGAGAGGGAGGCGCCGACCCATCCGCCGATTCGATCCGCGCGGCCCTGGAGAACAGCGGGGTCATCCACGGGATCGACGACGACGCACTCCGCCGTCTGGAGGACCAGCCGCAGTACCGTGAGCGCATCAGCGTAGCAGAGGGAACGAAACCGAAACACGGTGCCGACGCCCGCATGATCTACAACTTCCAGACCGATACCCGCGAGGTCCACCTGCAGGAAAGCAAGGACGGCAAGGTGGACTTCAAGGAACTCAACCGCATCGAGAACGTGGTTGAGGGTCAGGTGCTGGCGCGGAAGGTGCCGCCGGAGCAGGGAGAGGCGGGCCAGACCGTGACCGGCCGCATGATCCCTGCCAAGGACGGGAAGGACATAGACCCGCCTCTGGGCGACAACACGCGCCTGTCGGACGATGGACGCAGCGTCCTGGCCGAGATCAACGGGCTGGTCAAGCTTGTGAACGGCAAGATCACCGTCGAACCGATCTACGTCGTCAGTGGCGACGTAAACATGAAGGAAGGGAACATCCGCTTCCTGGGGACGGTGATCGTCAAGGGCAACGTGGACGACGGATTCAGCGTAAACGCTGCCGGAGACATCGAAGTCATGGGCAACGTCGGCAAGGGCGTGCTCGAGGCGGAAGGCGACATCATCGTGCACCAGGGAATCGCCGGCAAGGGCGAGGGGCGCGTGGTCGCCGGCGGTTCGATCTGGTCCAAGTTCATCGAGAACGGCAACGCCGAAGCGGGCGACATGGTCGTCGTCTCAGACGGTATCATCAACAGCACGGTATACTCCGACAAGCGCATCATCTGCCGCGGACGACGCGCGTCGATCGTCGGTGGCCACATCCGGGCGGCGGAGGAAGTGGACGCGAAGAGCCTCGGGTCCGTCGCCGGCATGGAGACGCTCGTCGAGGTCGGCTACGATCCCAAGAGCCGGGAGCGACTCCTGGAGCTGGAGCACCAGGACGGCGAGCTCGCCAAGAAGCTCGAAGAGATCTCCCTCAACATGGCGACGATCGAAAACATGCGCAAGAACAAGCGTAAGATCAGCGCCGAGAAACTCAAACAATACGCCGTGATGAAAGCGCAGCGCGAGAAGATCGTGAAGGGTCGGCAGAAGATCGGGAACGATATCAAGGCGGTGCAGGACTACCTCGACCAGCTCAAGACCAACGGGCGAATCAGTGTATCCGGCACTGTCTTCCCCGGCGTGAAGATCACGATCAAAGACGCGCAGCTTCCCGTTCGCCACGAGACGCGGGCTGTCACCTACATCGCCGAAGAGGGCATGGTCAAGGTGACCAAGTACGAGGAAAGCCAGGCGGATATCAGCGTCAGGAAGCGGGGAGGTCGCGATGGCGATACAACCGATTGACCTTCAGACGCTGTTTGTACGGCTCAGCCAGGTGGGACGCGAACAGTCCGCGCTGAAGCAGGCGATCGCCCAGAACCAGGCGGTGACCGGGAACGAGATCGCTCAGCAGTCGCGGGACGCGGGGAACACCGTTCGGCAGGCGGACGAAGTCTCCGAGGGGCCGGAAACCGTGGACGAGGAAGGAAACCCCACGCAGCAGCAAGCCTCCGATCAGCGCGAGGACCGCGAGGAAACGGAATCCGGCGACGCGCACGACGAGGACGTGTTCCGCGATCCCGACCTGGGACAAAACATCGATCTCACGGGATAGTCCATGACCTTCGGACTGTACCTGCTTCTCACCGCTGTCCTTCTCCTGTTCTTTGCCATCTGGGTGCGCCGACTGGTTGTGCGGCGCCTGGAGCCGGAACGCGTGCTGGCCGATCTCCGGGAGGAAATCGGCGGCCTCATGGCGGAACTCAACCAGACCGGAGATCACAATATCTCACTCCTCGAGGACCGGATCAGCGAGCTTCGGCGCCTGATCGCGGACGCCGACCGCCAGATCGACGACCTTACCGCGCTGCTCGCCGAACAGGATCGCCGCCGGACGGAGCAGGCACCGCCGGCCGGTGGGGACAACGGTCGCTCGGACTACGGGTCCGAGGCCACTGGGACCGCATCTCCAACGGCGGCGGAGGACGCCGTCTATACCGTCTCCTTCAGCGGAGCCGCCTCGCGTCAGGGTCGCAGCGGCACCGGAAACGAGGCGCGGGAGGCTGAGACATCCGCCCATGCTCCGGTGGCCGATGCGCAGGTGCCCGAGGTGGAACCCGCGGCAGGTCAGCCGGCGGCAGGTGAGCCCGCCGCCCGTTCGCCACGGGAACAGGTTCGGGAACTCCACGCCCAAGGCGTGTCTCCCGATCTCATCGCCTCGCAGACCGGGATGGCGATCGGCGAAGTGGAGCTGATCATTTCGCTGGGCAGCAGACGGAGGGGCCCGTGACCGTCGGGATCGACCTCGGCACGACAAATGCCCTCGTGGCGGTTGTCGACGGAGGAACGGTGCGACTGATCCCCAACAGCCGCGGACGGCTGGTGACGCCCTCCGTAGTCGGGGTGGACGCGCACGGCGAGCTCCTGGTGGGGGAGGCGGCGGCTAACCAGGCCGTTCATCGTCCCGGTCACACCGTGCGCCAGGCGAAACGTCTCATGGGGCGGCGCACGACCGTTCCCCTTGGGAGGCTGTACCCGAGTCCCGAAGAGGTCAGCGCTACCATTCTCCGGTCGCTGCGCACGCAGGCGGCCGCATTTCTCGGTGACGATGTCCGTTCCGCCGTCATTACCGTACCGGCGCATTTCGACGACCACCAGCGCTACGCCACCTACGAGGCGGCGCTGCTGGCGGGATTCGCTACGGTCCTTTTGCTGAACGAACCGACGGCGGCGGCTCTCCCGTACGCGACCCGCGACACCCGCCGTGAACGGATGGTCGTGTTCGACTTCGGCGGCGGTACCCTGGACGTCACGTGCCTGGAGCGGGACGGACACGACTTCGCCGTGCGGGCGACCGTCGGAGACGGTCAGCTTGGCGGCGCGGATATCGACGAGGTGCTGGCGACGGAGATCCGCACCGCCATGCGTGATCAGACCGGTGCCGACACCGGAGATCCCCGCCTCCAGCAGGTCGCGCTGGATCTTGCGGAACGCGCGAAGATCGACCTCTCCGAGGTTGAGCATACGGAGGTCAGCGTGCCGTTCCTTGCGGGTGGACCGGACGGGGCAGGACACGTTCGATACCGCCTGGACCGAACGACCTTCGATCGGCTGGTCGCGCCGTTTGTGGCGCGAGCGCGGACGGTGGCGCAGCGGGCTGTCGCCGAGGCAGGGTTCGATCGCGAAGGATTTGACAGGCTGATTCTCGCCGGTGGCAGCAGTCGCGTACCTGCGATCCGTTCCATGCTCGAGGAGACGTTCCACGTACCGGTGGCCAACCGGATCAACCCCGAGGAGGTGATCGGCACCGGCGCAGCGCTCTACGCTGCCAACCGTGACGCACCGAGCGACGGGTTCCGGCTTCGGGACGTACTGTCTGGCACGCTGGCGATCGAGCTCGCCGACGGCGGGTGCGTCCCGCTGGTGCGAAAGAACCAGACCGTACCGACGCGACAGTCCCGGGTGTTCACCACCGTCAGTGACGGCCAGCAGGAGGCGGAGATTCACCTGGTACAGGGGAATCACAGCCAGGCGTGGCGAAATCGTTCCCTGGGGCGTTTCGTACTGCGGGACATTCGTCGGGCACCGCAGGGGGCTGCGAGGATCGCCGTGACGGTGGAGGTGTCTTCCGACGGCATCGTCACGGTCCGGGCCGGGGACCGGGACACGGGTGCGTCCGGAGAGATGGTTGCCCGCGCCCGGCCCGAACCGGTGCGGCACCCGATCCAGGGTGGACGTGATCGGTACGCGGCGTCCCTCCGACGGCGCGCGCGAGCACTTCGCCTCTACGCGGTCGACGGCCTCAGGGAAGAGATCGACGAAGTCGTGTCGATAATGGAAGAGGGAGATCCGAAAACGGGGGAGGATACGATGACCGTGCTGGAGACACTTCTTCGCGAGACCGTGATTGCCGCGAGTTCGGCGCAGCAACGGGAGCACCGCCATGCGTCCCGTTGAGGCGTACCGCGTCCTCGGTGTGGCGCCGGAAACCAGCGCCGACGGGGTCAAGGCGCGATACCGACAGCTGGTCAAACATCTGCACCCCGATGCCGGCGGGGCGGGTGCCGGAGCATCCGGTACCGGAAGCGGGGGTGTCGAGGGCATGGAGGCCGGGGTCGACGGCGGTACCACAGTGGACCTGGCGAGACTGGTGGAGGCGTACCGGACGATCGTTGCGCTTCCCGCACGCGAGGGCCGGGGCAGGCGGCAACGCCGGGAGCGGCCGGTCCCGAGTCGACGCAGGGCCGACGGCGCGGCGCGATCGGACCGTGCCTCCACGGCGGCGGACCGCGCATCGCGGGGGGCGAACCCCGCCGGCGGCACCACGGCCCGTCCCCCGCGACGTTCGGTGATCGAGCTCGGGGCCCGCGCGACGCACGCCGGCTCGCCCGCCGCACGCGCCGCGGCGGTGCGGGAACTGGGGCGCTCGGGCCGCTACGGGGCCCTCGTGTTTCTCACACAGGCGCTCTTCGACGGCGCTCCGTCGGTTGCCGTGGCGGCGGCGGAGGCGATCGTGTCGGTTCCCGGCGCACAGGTTGAGTCACAGCTCATTGAGCTGTTCGTTCAGTTGTCTGTTCCCCAGCGGCTCGCGGTACTCACGCGGCTGGCTGCGGGAACGCGGCGCATGCCGCGCCTGGTGGCCTACGCCGCCGCCGATGAATCGCCCCGTGTCCGTGCCCGCGCACAGGAGTTGCTGTAGTGAGTGTTGCATCATCCCTTCTCGATCGTGTCGATCATTTCGCCATCAGCCTGGAACAGTTGATCGTCGACGGCGGCGGCGAATTCTCCTCGCTGCGTGAGGAACTCCCGTCGTTGTCCGAGGAAGCCCGTTTCTTTCAGGCCGACGCGATCAGCGACGTTCTGTCGGAACTCGAGCCGCTCCTCGACGATCGTGATGCCCGCGAGGTTCTGCCCCTTCTGTTTCAGCTCCGGGATGCCGTGTCCACGCTCCGTGAGGGTGACGGAGCCCGGAGCACCGCTGACCCTTTCCTTGAATTTGACTTCCAGGAGGAGATCGACGACGTCCTGACCCTCTCCGAAGAGGCGCAGCGCACCATGAACTCCCGCGTGGCGGCGGGACAGTCCCTGTACCTCGTGGTGTTGCGGGTCCGGCCGGATGTGCTCGATGAGGTTGAGGCACTCCTGGAGGCGCATCTCCCGCTGCTGACCTACCGGCGGCAGGACCGTACGGCGCGGCTGGCGCTGGTGGTGCTGGACAACGCGGCACCCGCAGTGGGCCCGCTCCTGGAGGATGCCTTCCAGGACGGCGGCGTGGTCCGGGAAGTCAGCGTGCGTCAGCTGCAGCCGGGACAGATGCGGGGTACCCGGAGCATCGCCGACGGATGGTACGCCCAGATGCCGGAAATCTCGTTGGCCGCCGATCCCGCCGCCCTTGAGCGCATTTCGATCCTTCTCGACATCATATCCCCCGACGCGGCGGGGGAGGCGTTACCGGCGCTGTGGACCGAGCTGCAGAGTTCGATCACCGCTACCCTGACGGTTGACCTGCGGAGTCTCGTCTCCGGAATGCGGGACGCCCTCGAGGCGATGGCAGTGGAGGCGGGAACGCAGGTGCATCTCAACTTCACCGGTACCGTGGGCTCGGTGGGGGCTGAGATCGCCGAGAACCTGCGGCGGGTGCTCTTTGAGCTCCTGGCCAACGCCATCATCCACGGTATCGAGGCACCGGAGGCGCGGAGGAACGCCGGGAAGGCACCGGCCGGTGAGATCAGGTGTGTGGTGTACGAAGAAGGTGACGGGCTCTCCATCCGCGTACACGACGACGGGGCCGGTTTCAACGGTCGCGAGGCGCGTCGCGCTGCCGACGGCGGTCTGCGCCGGGCGCGGCGGATAGTGCAGGAGCTGCTCGGCGGGGCGCTGCGTGTGAAGAGCGGTGGCACCGGCACCACCGCGGTGATCGCGCTCCCCGCACGGCGGGGGATCTACCGGGCGCTGGTGGCGACGCGGGCGAACACATCGGTGGTAATTCCGTCGGGACTCGTGGAATGGGCCGGTGAACTTGTCTCGGACCGCGTTGTGGTCGACGCCACGCGGGCGCGGTTTCTGCGCTATCAGCGACAGCTCGTTCCGCTTGTTGAGCCGGAAATCAGCGGCCGATCGGCATCCGACACGGCCGCAGGTGATGGCTTGGAGGCGGTAATGGCGGATGACCCTGCCGACACCCCCCGCGCCGCGAGCGCGGTTTCGGCACCGCCCGCGGCGACTGCGGTGATCCGTATCGCCGGGGTCGCAGTGGCCCTGGCCCTGGACGAGATCGGTCACGAAACGCTGGTAGCCGCGCGGGGTGACGGCCGCGTCCGGCTCGAAGCCGATCCGGACTCCTGGGGACACGCCGTGGTCCTGCAGAACCTTCCCATCCGGTAAACAAAAAAAGGAGGCGATGTGCCTGGACGTCTAAACAGCACACCGCCTCCCGGGAATCATTTCTGATCCGCTTACACTCCTAGTATCGGTTGATCCAGCGGTGAGTTAAGAAAAAACTGTACGGTCGAGAAGATTTCGGTGATAGGCAACGGCGTCGCGCAGGGTCCGGTAGAACGATTCCGACACGGCGATCGCCTCGGCGGTCGTTGTCGGTCGCGCCCGGGTCACCTCATCCAGCGCATCGCCGGCCACAAACCCGGCGATCTCGCGATCCGGCAAAACGGCGAGGCGCCGGTCAACAGCATCGAGGTCCGACAGGTCGACGGCGCCACGCGTCGCGAGACGCTGACAGACCGAGAGTCCCTCCTCGGCGATACGGTCGATCTCCCGGAGCGTCTCCCTGAGAGCGGTGAGCGTGTCGCGTCCCCAGCGGGGCGACGGGCCGGACGCCGCCGCGAGGTCGGTACGCGCGTCGGTGGCAGCCGAGATGCTGCCGTGCCGCGCGTACCACGCGTGAAGCGGCTCATAGGGAACGCCGGCGATCGCACTGCTGTCCGATGACAGAAGAACGGTCTCGACCTCCGGATGCTGAGCGGACTGTTCCGCGAACCAGCTGCGGTACACCTGCATCCGACTGTCGCTGGGGATCGAGCCGCCACCGGCGGTCGCCACCGTGGTCGCCCGGGCGCCGTGGAGATACTGCCACATGCCGTGCTCAGCCGGATTCACGCGTGTGGCACGCGCTTGCAGGCGGCCCTCGAAAAACGAACCGCGGCAATGCGTCTGGTAGCGGGGAAACCCAAGGTCGGCCCCGGCGAGGGCGATGGATGGAGTCCCCATCAGACGGGCGAGATCCCACGCGGAGGTGGTTACCGAGCCGCCGGCTCCCAGTTTCCGGGTCCGGTCGGCGGCGCGGTCAAAGAACGCACCGAGCGGGAAGAGGGACGCCGACATGCGCACCGGGCCGCGCCAGAGGCGGAGCGTGCGGGGATGGGTCGCCGGCTCCGCCACGAGGAGGGCGCCGCCGCCGTCGGCGCGGTCGAGGTGGCGCGTGTTCCAGTACTGCGGGTCGGAGATCACCGCAATGTCGGGGGTGATACCGTGACGGGCGAGGGCCGCAACCGCCGTGTCCACAGCGATCAGGATCGCTCCCTTCGCCGCGTCGGCGAGCTCCGGGAGGACGTCATCGAGGGTCGGACCGGCGGCACATACCACCGCGGGCACCCCGGTGGCGATGTCCATTAGGGGTTCGATGCCCGCGAACACTCCGAAGCGGCCGGTCGAACGGATCGTGTTTCGTACCCACAGCTGTCCGAAGCGGCGGAGCGTGTTGCGGTTGACGTCGATGCGTTCACGGTACCTGGCGATCGTCTCTTGCAGGGCGTCATCGACATCCGGGAAGAGACGCGTTTCGCCGGGGACGCGGAGCAGCGCAAACCGCCGAATGCCGGCCTCCTGAAGCGACGGTACCAGCAGGCCCGGCAACCACGCCGGGAGGATCCGATCGGGTCCGTGGTCCAGCCACCACTGACCGGATCGCTGTTCGAGGGCGCGCTGGAGGATTGCCGGGTGGCACGAGAGCGCCACCCATGGTCTGGGGGCCTCACGTTCGCCGGCAGCCTCAAGCTCCTCAAAGACGTATCCCAGGCCGAACCCGAGGATCAGCGTGCCGTCGGCGTCGGCGTCGCCTTCTATGGCCGCGGCGAGGCGCTCCGCCTCCCGGGCCGGCGCGAACGAGCTGTGGATCCATCGACCGTTTACGGTGAGACTGGCAGCACCGTCGCGGGCGGTGGCGGGCTCCACCGCGGGCGGCGCCCCGGCGGGGGGAGCCTCCGCGAGCAGTGCCCGCAGGTCGGCTGCCAGACGCGGGCGTGCCTCCGACACCGCGTCCAGTACCGCGCCGACAGGGCCGACCGGGCCGTCTGACTCCGTCATTGGAGCTCCAGCCGGATCGTCATACCCTCGGTGACCGGCGTACCGGGCGAGGGATCCTGGCTTACCACCCATCCGCTGCCGTCGATTACCACGTTCACATCGTCACGACCAAGGAGTGGTAGCAGCGTCCGCACCGGCAGGCCCGTGTAGTCGGGAACGGTGTCTCCGAGTTCCGGCAGCGATGGGTCTCGCGCGACGATGCGTCCCGGATGGGTGGTGACCGTGTCGGTGTCCCGTGGTATGTCCCAGTAGGGCACGAGAAACTCGATCATCTGATCCGCGGCGGGGGCGGCGATGCGGCCACCGTAGAACCCGTTTTCCTTGGGGTAGTCGATCATGATATACACGCCGAGCTGGGGAGTTTCCGCCGGCACCAGCGCGAGGGTCGATGCGATGAAGTGATCCTCGGAGTACCCACCCACGTCGGGGTCGAACACCTCCGCAGTGCCGGTTTTCGCCGCTACCTCCACGCCGTCAACCTGAATGCGGCGGGCGGTGCTGTCCGGTTCGGTGGCGGCGTTCATGAATCGCAACACGGTCCGCGCAGTCTCCGGCGAGAGGACCTCCCGAACCGGCTCCCGCGGGAATCGACGTATCACCTCCCCGGTGGGTGAGACGATGCGATCGACGATCTGAGGCCTGAGCAGGACACCGTCGTTGGCAAGAACCGTCGCCGCCGCAAAAAGCTGCACCGCGGTCACCCCGATTTCCTGACCGATCGCGATCGTGGGTCGCGTGCGTCCGGACCACTCCTCCGGTGGTGCCAGAAGCCCCCGTTCCTCGCCGTTGAGGTCGATGCCGGTGCGTCGGCCGAACCCGAACCGCGTGAGCATCGCGTAGAACGACCCGGCGTCCACCGTCTCCGACGCGTACGCGGCACCGACGTTGCTGGAGTACTTGATGATCTGTTCCGGCGTCACGACGCCGTAGTCGGCGAGGTCGGTGATGACCAGTTCTCCATCGTCGGCGATATACCCGCCCGATGTGTCGAAGGTGTCCGTTTCCGATATGCCGCCGAGTTCGAGAAAACTGGCGATTGAGAACACCTTGAAGACCGAACCGGGTTCGAAAATCTGGGAGATAAAGCGATTGCGGCGTTCTTCGACGGTGAAATCCCTGAAGTGGTTCGGATCGAAGGAGGGGAGACTCGACACCGCCAGTAGTTGGCCGGTGGTCATGTCTCCAACGACGATCATCACGTGATCCGCGTCGTGGTCGTCCAGAAGGGTCTGGCCCAGCTCGTCGGCGGCGCTCTGGATCGCCAGGTCGAGTGTCAGGAACACCTGGTTGCCCATCGCCAGCGCCTGGCGGGCGGCGTCCGTGTCGTCGTGACTGGGGAGCAGTTCGCCGGAAAACATGTACTCGATGCCGGTCAGCCCGACGTTGTCGACTCCGGCGAACCCGATAATCGGCGCCGCCGCCCCGCGTTCGGGATAGCTGCGCCCGGTGTCGGCCTCAAGTCGGACGCCGGGGAGCCGTCCGTCCTCTCGCGCTGCGCGGATCCGATCGCTCTGGCTCGGGGTAATCGTCCGCTGTACGATCGTGAACCCCTCGCTCGCCGCCAGGCGACCGGCAAGTTCGCCAGCGTCGAGTCCGAGGATGTCGGCGAGGATTCCCGCCGTTTCCTCAATGTTCTCCATCTCCGGTTTCCACGCCGTCACGGTGTCGAGGCGCGTCTGGATCGCGAGAATCCGTCCCCGCCGGTCGAGGATCGGGCCCCGTTCGATCTGTGGCTGCGTTTCGATCGGTGTCCGTCCGTCGCCGGGCAGCATGATCGCTGCGTAGCGGGCCACGATCAGGACCGCCATCGCCGCCACCATGATGCCGACGATCGTGAATCGCCGTCCCCGCGTGTCGATTCCGTTATGGTCCAATGAACACAACCCTTCCGTGTATTCGGGATTCCGGGACCGTCCCGTAGTGTCGCGAGTCGATCGAGTGGGACGGATTGTCGCCGCGAAGAAAAAACCGGCCGTCCTGGGCGCCGGCGAGGCGTTTGACGACGAGGGCACCGGGATGAAGCGGATGTTCCACGACTACGACGTCTCCTGTCCGGGGCGGGCGGGTGACAAACGCGAGCCGGTTTACCAGGACAATCTGTCCGGACGAAACGGTCGGTTCCATGCTGTCACCGTGCACTGTGTACAGACGAACTGACGCATACAGGACCACCACGAAAGCCAGAACTGTCAGCGCAACCGTGGCCACAGGAATACGCACACGCAACTATAATATGCTCCATTTTTCTTGTCGATACTGGTACCATGGTCAGCGTGATCGAGCACCAGAAGGTTGAACGTCGGAAACGGGTGAAGCGCAAGCTGGATACAACAGGATCGACCACGCACACGGTGGCACCACCGCGCCGCCGGCCACGGAGGGCCGTGGTCGCAACGCCGGGCGAAACGGTCGGCGGAGTCGGCTCCTCCTCCCGGCGGTCGTGGCGTGGAATGGGGCGTCGGGGAGGCAGTGCCGTTCTCTCCGGGGTACGCCGGAGTGCAACGGCTCTCGCGTCGGGAGCCACCCGGTTGGTGGCGGCGGGACGATCCAGTGTGAGAGCGCTCGATCAGCGGGACGCGCCGCTGCTTGCGGCGGCGCTGGGGTTTGCAGTGATGGCCAACATGCTGCTGCTGTCGTTCGATGCCGACCGGATTCTCCTCTCCGGAGCCGTCTCCGGGATTACGCTTCCGCAGGAGCAGGAGCTGGTGGCACGTTCGTCCCTGGCGCCGCAGCGGGACGACTTCGCGGTGATCGGAGAGGTCGCCGGCGTGGATCCGGAACGGTTTGCGCGGCTGGAGGTCTCGTCCTATGAGGTTCAGCCGGGGGACACGCTGGGCGAAATCGCCGGCCGCTACGACCTGACGATGGACACGCTGATCAGCTTCAACCAGATAGAGGACGTCCGCCGGATCCAGGTGGGGGAGACGTTCCGGATACCCAACCGGGACGGGCTGCTGTACACGGTCAAACGCGGCGACACGGTGGCGTCGATCGCCGCCGACAACGACACGACGGTAAACAGCATCCTGGATGCCAACGACCTGCGGAGCCAGGAAATCACGGAGGGCCAGGTCCTCTTCGTTCCGGGGGCGCGGCTCAACCAGACGGAGCTGCGGATCATTCTCGGCGAGCTGTTCGCCTGGCCCACCAACGGGACCTACACCAGCGGATTCGGGATGCGCGAGGATCCGTTTACGGGGCTTCGACGGTCTCACAACGGGATCGATCTTGCCAACCGCGTGGGGACTCCGGTCCGGGCTGCGGCGTCGGGACGCGTGGTGCACGTTGAGAGTCAGATCGGTAACTACGGGCGGTTCGTGATCGTGCGCCACCCGGACGGGTTCCAGACGCTCTACGCGCACCTCAACGATTTCTCGGTTCGACCGGGGCAGTACGTGGATCGTGGGCAGCGTCTGGGGGTGATGGGAAACACCGGTCGCAGTACCGGGCCCCATCTGCATTTCTCAGTGATTCGCAACGGGACATTTGTGAACCCGTTGCGTTACCTCAACTAATCTGATAAAGGTGGTGAACATGCGCAGATTAGTCATTACGCTGGTCATCCTGCTGGCTGTATTCTCATTCATCAACGCTTACACTCCGGTGTAAGCGTTTTTTTGTTTCCCGTGGCAGTGCTTGTACTTCTTGCCGCTGCCACAGGGGCACGGATCGTTCCGACCGACCTTCGGGACCGAACGCTTGACCTGCATCTGCTGCGGCTGGCTGCCGGCGGCCCCGCCGCCCCGTGCCGCCGTCGCGGTGGCGGCGGCCGCGCCGCCCCCACCTCCGGCACCGAGGAGGCTCATGTCCCGGTGCTGAGCGGTGCCCTGTGAGGCGCCGGCCACCGGTTTCCGTTCTTCCATCCCCTGTGCCTTGATCGCGAACATTCGCTTGGCGATGCTCACGCGAATGCCGGCGAGGAGTTCGTCGAACATCCGGAAGCCCTCGAGTTTGTATTCGAGCAGGGGGTTGCGTTGCGCGTAGCCGCGGAGGTACACCGCCTCCCGCAGTTCCTCCAGTTGCTCGAGGTGATCCTGCCAGCGCTGGTCCACGGTCCGCAGGTACTCGATGCGGATAATGAAGTTGAAGCGCTCGCGGCCGACGATCTCGACCTTCTGCGCCATTTCCTGCGACATTTCCGCCAGAATCTCGTCCCGGAGCTGTTCGGGACCGAACTCCAGGTACGCCGTGAGGTCCCGAGTCGGGAAATAGAGCAGCTGGTCCTGCAGATGATCGAACAGCTGCTGCAGCTGCGCCTCGGAGAACGCCTTGGTGCTCTCGGCCTCGTCGAGCGCCTCGTCCAGCACATCGGTGGCGGTTGCAATGACCCGGTCAACGAGATTGCTGTCTGCCATGATCGCGTCGCGCTGCTCGTAGATCACCTTCCGCTGCTCGTTTACGACATCGTCGTACTCGAGCAGGTGTTTTCGGATATCGAAGTTCCGTTCCTCGACCTTGTTTTGGGCGCGCTCGATCGATTTGTTGATCAGGGAGTGGTTGAGCGGCTCACCGGGCTCGAGGCCCCGCTCCATGATGCTCTTGAGGTTGAACCGACCGCCACCGAACAGGCGCATCAGGTCGTCGTCCATGGAGAGGAAGAATCGAGATTCGCCCGGGTCGCCCTGACGCCCACTTCGACCCCGGAGCTGGTTGTCGATACGTCGTGACTCGTGGCGTTCCGTTCCCAGAACGTACAGCCCTCCCAGGCGGCGAACCTCCTCGTAGTCTTCGCGCCACTTCTCGCGCTCTACGCGTACCGCTTCGAGGTACTCCTCTTGCGAGGCATCCTCTTCCAGCGCCCGCCGGGCGCGAAACTCCGGGTTGCCGCCGAGTTTGATGTCGGTACCGCGGCCCGCCATATTGGTGGCGATCGTGACGGATCCTTTTGCCCCGGCCTCGGCGATGATGAGCGCCTCCCGGGCGTGGTTCTTGGCGTTGAGGACCTCGTGGCGGACCCCGCGTTTCCGCAGGAGCTCCGAGAGCTTTTCCGAGTGTTCGATCGAGATCGTGCCCACGAGAACGGGTTGTCCCTTCTCGTGGAGACGGGCGATCTCGTCGCAGATCGCCTGGTACTTGTCCTTTTCCGAGATGTAGATCACGTCGTCCTGGTCCAGCCGGGCGACCGGCCGGTTGGTGGGAATGACCACCACGTCGAGGCCGTAGATCTTGCCGAACTCCTTGGCCTCAGTTTCCGCCGTACCCGTCATGCCGGAGATCTTGTCGTACATCCGGAAGAAATTCTGAAACGTCACGGTGGCGAGGGTGCGGTTGCGGGCCGCCACCCGGATCCCCTCTTTGGCTTCGATCGCCTGATGGAGTCCTTCGGAGTAGCGTCTGCCGTGCAGAATACGCCCGGTGAACTCGTCGACGATCTCGACCTTTCCGTCCTTCACCACGTACTGCTGGTCCTTCAGGAAGAGGCGGTGCGCGCGCAGTGCCTGCGTCGCGTAGTGAATGTACTCGAAGTTCTCCTGATCGAAGACGCTTCCGGAGATGATGCGCCGTCCGCGGAGCAGCTCCTCAAGGTGATTGAGGCCCTGGTCCGTAAAGCTGATCTTCTTGCCCTTCTCGTCGACCTTGTAGTCGCCGTCGGGTTCCTCAGGATAGTCGCCGGTCTCCGGATCCTTGGCGGCCTCCTCCAGATCCAGAACCACACGGTTGACCTCGCGGTACTTTCCGGTGTCGTCCTGCGTCTGGCCGCTGATGATCAGCGGCGTGCGCGCCTCGTCGATGAGGATCGAGTCGATCTCGTCGATGATGCAGTAGTGGTGACCGCGCTGTACCTTTCCGCTGAGGTCGTAGCGCATGTTGTCGCGGAGGTAGTCGAACCCGAACTCGTTGTTCGTTCCGTAGGTGATGTCCTGGCGGTACGCGTCCTTCCGCGCCTCGTTGTCCATCGTGGATACGATGTAGCCGACGGTGACGCCGAGGTAGGCGAAGACCGGGCCCATCCACCCCGCGTCGCGTTCGGCAAGGTAGTCGTTGACGGTGACAACGTGGAGGCCCTGCCCGGCGAGGGCGTTGAGATAGGCGGCGGCAACCGAGGAGAGTGTCTTTCCCTCACCGGTTTTCATTTCCATGATCTTCCCCTGGTGCAGTACGATCGCACCAAGCAGCTGGACGTCGTAGGGCCGCTCGCCGAGAACCCGTCGCGCAGCCTCGCGGGCAAGCGCGAACGCTTCCGGAAGGAGCTCGTCGAGTTGGGCACCCTTCGGCGCGGTCGCTTTCCACGCGCGGGTCTGGTCCTGCATCTGCTGTTGAGACAGGCCCTGGGCCCACGACTCCTTCGCGTTGATTTCGTGGAGGATGGGAAGAAGATGTTTCAGATCTGCATCGGATTTGGAGCCGAACACTCCCTGGATGAGACGCTCGAGCATATCGAGCTAGAGTATACCTCCGGTCGGTGAGGGTCAAGTTGACAGGGGGAAGGGCCGGTGGATACTATCGCCGACAGTGGCATACCGACCGCGCCCCACCATCCACCTCAATCCGAATCACCGCCGCCGCCGTGCCCGGGTGCGGGCCGCGGTACTCGCCCTCCTGATCGCCACCGCGCTCCTCGGGCTCGCCGGATGCGACACGCGACAGCCGTCGGTTCTTGAACGGGAGGACCTCTTCCAGTTGGAGCTCGGGCGCCTCGAGGACCAGCTCGATATCATCAGTCGCGACGGACTGATGCCGCGGGCGGAAACCTCTGTCGCCATGCGCGACGGTCTGGTGTACATCGGCGATGGCGCCGCCAACAAGGTCATGGAGTTCACGTCCTACGGAGACCTTGTCCGGCTGATCTACCACCCCGATCAGAACCCCTCTCCTGTTACGCTGGGGCAGGCGCAGAACGGCGCCTCCGACGATCTCACCCGCGTCGCCACCGCGTACCGCTTCGGGCAGCTCGGGAACATCGCCGTTGATTCGCGGCGCTACGTGTACGCCGAGGATCGCCTTCCCCCGGAACGATCGGTGTTTGACGACCAGCTCGGGGTGCAACTGAACCGTATCGTCGTGCGTTTTGACGACGCCGGAAACGCCCTGGACTATCTCGGGCAGGAGGGCATCGGCGGAACGCCGTTTCCCTTCGTGGAGCGGCTGCTGGTCACGGTGCGCGACGAACTGGTGGTCATTACCAGCACGATGAACGCCAAGCTCGTGTACGTGTACACCCCCGGCGGCGAACTGATCTATACGGTCCGGATCGGGCTGGACCGATTGCCGGTTCCCTCCGCCGACGACGATTCGATCGCCGTCCTCGAAGAGATCGTCGCGGGAGTGGACCAGTACCGCCTGTACCTCAAGATCTCCTACTACCGGACCGAGGTCGCGGAGGACACGGGTGAGGAGTTTGGGATCCGCTTCGACCACAGCAGGATCTACTGGCTCGATCTGGAAAGCGGCCGGTACGAGGGCTACGTGGAGTTGCCGCGAAGTACGGCGGGCGAAGAGGCGCTGCACTACGAGCTTGTCGGAGTTGCCAGAGACGAACAGATATTCCTACTGGCACGCCAGGGGGTGGGCCAGACCCGTCTCATCATCATGAACCAGGACGGGCGAGTCCTCCGACGCCGCATACTCAACATCCCGGAGGTCGAACTGGTCCTGCGTCGATTTTCCCTGGCCCCGAACGGCGTCCTGACCGCGCTCCTCGGGTTCCCGGACCGCGCGGACGTGGTCTGGTGGCGGTCCGACCGCCTCCTCCCGGAGGTGGCTGGAGGTGGCGATGGTTCACCGTGATCGCGTCGTGACCGCCGCGGAGATGGCGGAGATCGACGCCCGCGCGCAGTCGGTGTTCGGCATTCCGGCGGTGGTCCTGATGGAGAACGCAGGGCAGGCGGCGTGGCGCACGCTGCGCCGGCATGCAGCCCCCGGTGAGGGGGCGATACCGGAGATCGTGTTTATCGCGGGGACCGGCAACAACGGCGGCGACGCGCTGGTCATGGCGCGACAGTGTCTGGTGGAGCGCGTCGCCGCCGTTACCGTGGTGACGCTGCGTCGCGAGCTTCGCGGTTCCGTTGCCGCGCAATGGGATATTCTCGAGCGACTCGGACTGCTGCGCGTCGTCTGGGACGATGACCCCGACGCGTGTCGCGTGGCGTGCGGTCGTGCCGACTGGATCGTGGACGGGATAACCGGAACGGGACTTCGCTCACCGCTGAGGAACGAACTGCGGCCGCTGTTGGACGCCGTGAACGGAGCCGAAGCGTCGGTCTGCGCGATCGATGTGCCGTCGGGATTGCGGGACGGCGCCGCGACCGGAGACCCGATCGTGGCGGCGGATCTCACCATCGTGACCGGCTATCTGAAACGCGCACTGTTCGCACCGCGGTTTCGCCACCTGGCGGGGACGATCGAATGCGTCGATCCCGGCTTTCCTCCCTCCCTCGTAGAGGATGCCGCGATCGTCACCGGTGCGGTGCGGATGATGCCTGAGGTGACGGTGTCCCCGAGCCCGCCGAGACGGGACGCCCACAAGGGGAACCGCGGTCGGGTCCTTGTGGTGGGTGGCGCGGACGATACCGCCGGTGCCCCCGTTCTGGCGGCGGCGGCGGCGCAGGCAATGGGAGCCGGCATGGTTCGACTGGTGGCGCCGGCGGCGTCGCAGGCGGCGATGCTTGCCCGTGATCCTGCCGTCATGACCGGTGGACCGGATGCCGACGCCGCGGCGCTGTGCCGATGGGCTGACGCGGTCGTCATCGGTCCCGGGTGGCTGGATCTTGATGACGGTGCGCTGACCCGGTGGTTTCGGGAGGCAGAGGCCGCCGGTACCGCGGTGGTCATGGATGCCGCGGCGCTGCGCGTCCTCTCTCGAGGCGCCGACGCCTGGCGTTCGGTGCTGGGCGGGACGGTACCCACGGTGCTCACACCGCACGTCGGAGAGTGGGACGCCCTCGCCGAGGCGTGCGGAATCGATCGCGGCACCGACATATGGGAGGCGCTGACCGCGTTTCCGTCGCGTCCCGGGCTGTGGATTCTGGTCAAGTCGTCGGTGTCACTGCTGCGGACGGATTCCGGCGCGGTCGAAATTGTCGACGGCAGGGTCCCGGCACTCGCGACCGCCGGCAGCGGCGACGTTCTGGCCGGCGCGATCGGCGCCGCGCTGGCCCGTGCGCGTGCCGGCGCCGCCGCTGAAATCGCCTCCGCGCTTCGGTGGGCGGTGTCGAGGCACCTCGCCGCGGGGCGTCGTCTCGCGGCAACCGGGGGATCCGCAACGGCCCTGGTGGATGCGCTGCAGCGCGACGATCGTGGCGGGGCCGGCCGTGCCTGACGACGATCGCCGCCACCATCCCGAACCGTCCGGGCCGACCCCGTGGCGCGGCACGGACGAGGGAACCGTGTTCCACTACGACCGCGCCGAGCGGGAGGCGGGCCGGTCGCACGCGTGGGAACCACCCCGCGGTGGCTTTTTCCGGCGGAACAAGGGACTCACGCTTACGATCATCGACGTCGCGATCGTCCTGCTCCTGTTCGCAATTGTAACGTTCGTGATCGGTCCGCTTCGGTCCCGTGGCAGGATCGACCCCTATCGCCTCGCCGCGGAGGCGGTCGTGTTTGACGGGCAGGTGCTCATCGCGGTGACCGTCACGGACCCCGACGCCGGGCGTCACGAGGTTCCGCCGGCGGACTCGGTGGTGACGATCTCCGTCGCAGACCAGGAGGCTGCGGACCTGGTGCCCACCGTCAGTCCTACCCGTACGGTCCGCCTGCGGGCGGCGCTGGAGGATATCCGGCCGGCGATCCGGGATGATGAGGTGGTGATAACGGTCCGGATCGGTGACGAAGAGGATACGCTCCGGGCAAAGCCGGAGGGCGAGGCGTTGCCGGCGCCGTAGTGCCGACGTTGACCCACAGGGCCATTGGGGCTACCTTTACACTATGTACCAGATCTATTTCCTCTCCATCCTGACCAACATTCTGGCGGGCATAGCCCTCGGATTCGACCGGATGGATGAGCGGCTTCGACTGCGCTCCGTCTTCAACCCGGAACTGTTTCAGAACCCCGGGTTCCGGCTCGCAATCGGACTGATCGCCTTCGTGGTCGGCTTTCTGAAGCTGCTGTCGGTCAGTCCCGGTGACGTGGCGGTCGTGGGAGACCTGGTTCCGGCGTTGACCGGTATGCTGTCCGGGTTTGCCCTGGCGTTCCAGTACTATCAGGAACGCGTCACCACCGAGAGCGGCACGGTCGCATCGCTGGACCGCATCTTCGGACGCCACAGCTCGACCCTGGGCATGGTGGCCCTGATCGCGGGCGTCGTGCACTTCTTCCTCAACCGCGTGCTCTTTCTGTAGCCCCGCGCCGTGCTGTACCGCGAAGGCCGTCTGGTCACGACCGCCGGCGTCGCCGTGGAAAACGGACGGTACTTCCTGGCGCAACGAAAACCGGGTGGCGCGCTGTCCGGGCGGTGGGAGTTTCCCGGTGGAAAGTGCGATCAGGACGACGGGAGCGAACCGCGCTGTCTCGTCCGTGAATTCCGCGAAGAGTTCGCCGTGGACATCTCCGTTCACGGGGAGATCGGCGCGGTCCCCTTCGAACACGGCGCGGTTGAGTTAATGCTCGTCGCGTACGGCATTTCTTTTCACACTCCGCCGACACGCCTCATCGAACACGTAGACTCCGGATGGTTTTCGCCGGAGGAGATGGTCGCCCTGGACCTTGCTGAATCCGACCGGCGGCTGATCGAACGCGTTATTCTGGGCTGACAGCGCATGCCGGTTCCCGATATCGAATTCGCCGTCGGAGTTCACGGTGTTGAAACGTCGCTGGGGCCGGTATACGCCGGTCTTACCCGGCGCGGTGAGGGCGGGGGACACCCCGCAGGCGCCTCATTCTGGCCGGCGGGAACGCACGCCGAACGGGATGTCGACCTGACCAGGCGTGTGCTGGCCCACACCCTGCACCGGCACGTCTCCGACTTTCGTCTTCTGAAACAGGTTCACGGTACCCGCGTGGTTCGTCGCGAGGCCGTTCCCGACACGATCCCTGCTGCCGACGCCCACTTCACTGCAGTCAGCGGCCCCGTTCTGGTGGTGAACGTCGCCGACTGCTGCCCGGTGATCGTCGTGTCCCCGGACGCAGCGCTCGTCGGGATCGCCCACTCCGGCTGGCGCGGCACCGCCGCCGGGGTCGTGCCTGCCCTCGTTGCGGCGATGACCGACGCCGGTGCCGACCCCGCTACGATGCGGGCGTGGATCGGCCCCTGCGCCGACGGCGACGCCTACGAGGTCGGCGCCGATGTCGCCGCACGGTTTTCGCGGTGGTCCAAGGCCGTAGCGCCGCACCCGCAGGATGATACCAAGCGGCTCCTGGATGTCGGTACCGCGGTGGCAGCACAGCTGCGCGCGGCGGGGATCGCCGACACGGCCGTTCGCCGCAGCTCCGGTGGCACGATTACGGACCGGCGATACCATTCCCATCGTCGCAGCCACTTTGCCGCCGGTCGCATGGCCGCATTTGTGACGATCGGGTGATCCCGTACCGGCGGTTGGACGGTCACGGTGCTTCGTTACTACCTTTTGCACATCAACTGAAGAGATTCACTCAACAAAAGGAGTTTCACAATGGCAGACATTGTTCCTGAAATCGACGCACGCCGTGCACGACGCGGCTATTCCGACAAACCGGTGGATCGCGCCACGATCGAACGCATTTTCGACGCCGCGACCAAGGCCCCAAGCTGCAGCAACAAACAGCCATGGCGCTTTTTGATCGCCTCGGAGGGCGAGGCACTGGAAAACGCCCGCGCCGCCCTCAACGGCGGCAACTACTGGGCGAAGGTTGCGCCCGTGCTCGTGGTGGTGACTACGCGCGATGAGTTCGACTGTCGGCTGAGCGACGACCGCAACTACGCGCAGTTCGACACCGGTATGGCGGTAATGGGTCTGATGATGCAGGCAACCCGCGAAGGTCTGTACGCGCATCCCATGGCGGGATTCGACCCGGCGGTTCTCCGGGAGAAGTTTGCTATCGAGCCGGAGACGCGGGTCATCACCATGGTAGCGATCGGTCACCCGGGGGACGCATCAAACCTCAACGAAAAGCACTCCGAATCCGAACGGTCGGAACGGAGCCGGAAGAGTCTGGACGAAATACTGCAGTGGAATAGCTGGAGCGCCCTGGCGTAGCACGCCTCCGACGCTTCGAGTACCGACGGCCCGGTGTCCCCGAGGGATGCCGGGCCGTTTCTGTATGCGCGCCGCGCGCCTCAGGTCCCCAGGTTGAGGCGGCGGGCAACCGCCTTGGCGTAGCCGGCGAGACCGACGTGATCGTCGAGGCGCGTGTGCTCCCACGCCGCGAGGCAGGAGAGATCCTCGTCGCAGTCGTCGCTCAGGGCGTGGGCGAGGTGAATCGCGTCGTCCACCGCCTTGGCCGTGCCGGACCCGATGTGGGGCCGCACCAGACTGGCGGCGTCGCCGATCAGTACCACCCTGCCGAAGACGAGGCGCGGAATCGTCAGGTCCACGATCTTTTGCAGGAACGGCTCTTCGGTCTTCAGAACGACTTCCCGGAACGGACCGCAGAGGTCATCCTCGGCGAGGTCGCGCATGACAGTGAGTGTCTCCGGTGGCATGACCCCACGGGGCACGGTGGTGTGGTGCACGTACCCGTCGGTGTCGGTCATGATCCGGTCAAGCTCGTCCCCCGGTGCCACATTCTGGTACCACACCCAATTGATCCGCCGACGTCCGGGGCGAATGTCTCCGTCCTCCCGTGGTACCTCGTAGAGCAGGATCGACGATCGCTCTCCCTGGTACGAACACAGGCTGTCGACAAACGCATCGACCGTCTCCCGACTGAGTTCGTCCTCGTTGACCATCCCTCGCCACGCCACGTAGCCGGCGTAGGTGGGTTGTATTCCCGGAAGCAGCAGGCGTCGTGATCGCGAGCCGATGCCGTCGGCTGCGACCACGACATCCCCGGAGATGACCTGCCCGGTATCCAGTACCACCTCGCCGTGGGCTCCCCAGTCCGGCAGATCCTCCATGGCCACGCCGCGACGTATCGTGTCGGGACCGACGACCTGCTCCAGTTCCCGCAGCAGCACGTCCCAGGAGGTGTAGGCCGCGGCACTCTCGGGCATGCGCATGATGGACCCGTCGCGACGAAAGATCTTGCGCTCCACCGCCGGAATACTCGCCACGCCGGGAAAGGCGACGCCGTGTTCGGTCAGGTACTCGAGCATGCGCTTCTGGACGACCACGCCGCCGCCGGTGCGCAAAGGCTCCCGGGCGCGTTCGATGACCTCCACCGACCAGCCGTTGCATTTCAGACCGGCGGCTGCCACCAACCCGGCGTAGGATGCCCCGATGATGATCGCGTGACGTCGCTCCTGTTGATGTGCCATGTCCAGAAAATACGCGCGACGCCTTTGCAGGTAAAGGTCTGCTGACGGTAGACTGGGCGCATGATTCCACAAGTGATCGGAAACCGGAAATCCCGCGCGTTCCGGGCGTGCGAGCGGTACTGCAAAGAGCGGAACATCGAGTTCCAGACCCGGGACCCGAAGGAGAAGCCGCTCGGGCCGCGGGAGCTCGAAACGATCGTCGCTGCCGTCGCCAGCCCCGACGAGCTCATTGACCAGGAATCCCAGGCGTACCGCAAACGGGGACTCGCGTGGATGGAGTACGACCCGGTGGAAGAGATCGTGGACGACCCGTCCCTCATGCGGCAGCCGATCGTGCGAACGGATCGCGGCATCGCAGTCGATCCGGACACCGCTGACCTCGACCGACTCTTCGGTCGGCAGTGAGGTTTCGACGATGACCTCCGCCCAGCTGCGCCGCGCGTTGCGGCGCCATTTCGGTTTCTCGTCGTTCCGGGCGCACCAGGAGGAGATCGTCCAGGCGGTCGTGGCCGGGGAGGACGTCTTTGCGGCCCTCCCCACCGGCGGGGGAAAGTCGCTCTGCTACCAACTCCCGGCCACCCTGATGGACGGACTGACCGTCGTGGTGAGTCCGCTCATCGCCCTCATGCAGGACCAGGTCGACGCCGCAGTGGAGAACGGACTGCGGGCGGCGTTTCTGAACAGCAGTATGGACGCCGGTGCGGTCAGGGAGACGTGGAGCCGTCTCGCGCGGCACGAGGTCGACCTGCTGTACGTGTCTCCTGAACGCCTGGCGAACGGCGAATTTCGCGACCATCTGACGGACTGGGGCCTCGCGGCGGTAGCGGTGGACGAGGCGCACTGTATATCGGAATGGGGCCACGAGTTTCGTCAGGAGTACCGGAACCTCGCGATCCTGCGCCACGAGTTTCCCGATGTTCCAATCGCCGCATTTACCGCGACCGCCACACGGGAGGTCCAGGAGGACGTGATCCAACAGCTCTCGCTGCGCGAGCCGCTGGTGGTTCGCGCGAGCTTCGACCGCCCCGAGATCACCTACCGCGTGGGGCGCAGGACCGACGAAGAGCGGCAGATCGGCGAATTTGTTGCCTCCCACCGGGGAGAGGCGGGCATCGTCTATCGGAGTACTCGCAAGGCGGTGGAGGCTACGGCGGAACGGCTGCGCGCTGCGGGGGTCGCGGCGGTACCGTATCACGCCGGACTCGACGCGGAGACACGGCGCCGACACCAGGCGGCCTTCGTCAACGACGACGTCACGGTTGTGGTGGCGACGATCGCCTTCGGTATGGGAATCGACAAATCCAACGTCCGGTGGATTCTGCACGGCGATCTTCCCCGGAGCCTGGAGGCGTACTACCAGGAGACGGGCCGGGCCGGTCGCGACGGGGATCCCGCCGAAGTGCTCCTGCTCCACGCCCCGCGGGACATCGCCACGATCCGCTGGCACATCGGGAACATGGAGCAGGATTCCGAACGCGAGCGCGCAGAACGCAACCTCCGCGAGGTCCTGGCCTACGTGGACAGCGCCGTGTGTCGCCGCAGGCTCCTTCTGGCACACTTTGACGAGGAACACAGCGGCGGCTGCGGCAACTGCGATGTCTGCCGCGGCGATGTCTCCACCGAGGACGTCACCGTTCCGGCACAGAAACTGCTCTCGGCGGTCGTCAGGACCGGTGAGCGCTTCGGTGCCCACCACCTGGTGGACGTAGTCACCGGGGAAGCGACGGAACGGGTCCGGCAGTTGGGCCACGACCGTCTGCCGACGTTCGGGGTGGGTGGCGACCGAGGCCGCGGCTGGTGGCTCTCGCTGGCCCGGGAACTCGAACACGGCGGGTATCTGGAACGGCAGCGTATCGAGGGGCAGAGCCGCCCGGGTGGTTTCCGCCTCACATCCGAGGGACGCATGGTACTGGCGGGGAAGCAGACGGTCGTCGCAACCGCTTCCGACGCTGCCGAAACGCAGCGTCGGTCACGGCGATCCTCCGGCGCCAGCCGGGATCAGGCGGCGGACGCCACCCCGTTGCGGGAAGACCAGCAGCGGCTGTTCGAATGCCTGCGGCAGGTTCGTCGCCGACTGGCGCGTTCCCGGGGTGTTCCGCCGTACGTCGTGCTGTCGGACAAGACGCTCAAGGTCCTGGCGCGCAACCGGCCCACCGACCGCGCGGGACTCCTGCGGTGTCACGGTATCGGGGAGGCGAAGCTGGACCAGTACGGCTCGGTGATTCTTCGAACGATCTCCGAGTTCCTGGCCTCCGGAGATTGCCGATCCACCGGCGACGACCCTACCTTGGATGCATGAGTTACTATATAACGGTAAAACTTCACGCCTCGATGGACGAGGCGATTGAACGCGTCAGCGCGACGCTGAAAGAGCAGGGCTTTGGGGTCCTCATGGACCTCAACATTCAGGACACCCTCAAGCAGAAAACGGGAACCGACGTGGGTGGGTACCGGGTCCTCGGCGCGTGTAATCCCGCGTTTGCGCGACAGGCGATCGCCACCGAGCCCGCGATCGGAACGATGCTCCCGTGCAACGTGCTGTTCCGGGACGCCGGCTCCGGAGTGACCGAGGTCGACGCGGTGGATCCCGTTGCGTCGATGCAGGCGGTGCAGAATCCGGATCTGGCGGCGATCGCCGGTGATGTTCGGGACCGCCTGAGTGCGGCGATCAACGCTGCGGCGATCTGAGTCCCCGCCGACGGACGGTGCACGGGCACCGGTGCGTGCCGGTACATGCCCTTGCATTTCCCGTGCATAAGCATACATAGTGGGGGCGATGACCGATGCAGGGGCACCCAGCGGATCGAAACAGGCAACGTTTTCGCTGGCCGTGGTGGACGCGGAGCACGGAGTTGCCGGCGCCGCCAGTGCGTCGCGGTACATCGCCGTGGCGTCGCTGGTGCTCCACGCCGCCGCCGGTGCCGGGGTCGTCCTGACGCAGTCGATTGCGGATCGTCAGCACGGCATCGAGGGACTGGACCTCCTGTCCGGCGGCATGTCGCCGGCAGCGGTTCTGGAGAGGGTCCTTCAGGACGACCCGCGCCAATCCCTCCGTCAGGTCGCCGTTCTCGACTGGTCCGGGGCGACCGCGCACTTCACCGGACCCCAGTGCACACCGCTCGTGGCGACCTATGAGGAGACGGGACTCGTCGCCTTCGGCAATATGCTCGCGGATGCCGCCGTCCCGTCGGCGATGGCGCGGGCGTTCCACGCCGTGTACAACCCCGCCGCCGTCGATGGACCCGGCTCCGAAATGCCGGATCCCCTTGGTGACTCCAACCCCGACATGCCACCCGGTCGAGACGACGAACGGCGATACCGGGCAAATAGAATGGCGGAGGCGCTCGTGGCGGCGCTTCGGGCGGGGGAGGCCGCGGGGGGTGACCGTCGGGGCAAGCAGGCGGCGGGGCTTCTCGTGGTGGCTCCCCACGCCGGGTACAGCGGCCGCGATGACCGCGCCGTGGATTTACGTGTGGATGACCATCCGGAGCCGGTGGCTGAACTCCATCGGGTATTCCGGGTGTTTATTGAGAACCAGCAGAGAGAGTTTGCTGAGTAGTTCTGCCGGGGGGCGATTCTCGGTGGTGCGGCACGGCGAACGTGTCTGCAAGAGGAGGGCGTATGAAAAAGCTGGTGATGGTACTACTGGTACTGTCGGTCGGTGTCACGATGGCGTTTGCCAGTGGCGCGGGGGAACAGGCCGCGGGACCGGAGACGCTGGTGGTCGGGCAGATCGCCGAGCCGAAGTCCCTGGATCCGCACACGGTGACGGCGGTCAATGATTTCCGGATCCTGGTCAATATCTACGATGGGCTTGTCCGGTTCCAGGATGGATCCCTGGGGATCGAGCCGTCGCTGGCGACGGACTGGGAGATCAGCGACGACGGCACCGTCTACACCTTCCACCTGCGGGAGGATGTGACCTTCCACGACGGAACGCCGTTCAACGCAGAGGCGGTGAAGTTCAACTTCGACCGCATGCTCAACGAGGATCATCCGTACTACAACACGGGGCCGTTTCCCCTCTCGTTCTACTTCAGCGCGATCCAGGAGACGCGTGTTGTGGACGAGTACACCGTCCAGCTGGTGCTGGGGGAACCCTTTGCGCCGCTCATGTCGAACCTTGCCTATCCCACCGGCCTCATAGTCTCACCCTCTGCGGTTCGGGAGTACGGTGAAGACTACGGACGCCATCCAGTGGGAACCGGTCCGTACCAGTTTGTGGAATGGGAGAGCAACACGCAGGTGACAGTGGAAGCCAACCCCGACTACTGGGGTCCCGCAGCCGGCGTCGATCAGATCGTGTTTCGGCCGATCACCGACTCCAACACGCGGGTTACCGAGATGCTCTCCGGTGGTCTGGATCTGATGGTCGAGGTCCCGCCGGACAGCGTGCAGGTCTTCGAGCAGCGTGACGAGTTCACGGTATACGAACAGGCCGGACCGCACCTGTGGTTCCTCATCCTGAACATGCGCGAGGGACCGTTCACCAGCAAGGCGATGCGCCAGGCGGTGAACTACGCGATCGACAAGGAAGGACTCGTGGAGAACGTGCTGCAGGGGACCGCGACGGTCGCCGACAGCCCAATTCCGCCGGCGTTCGACTGGGCGTACAACGAGGATCTTGACCCGTACCCCTACGATCCCGCCCGGGCAGAAGAGCTGATCCAGGAGGCCGGATACAACGGCGAGGAGATCGTGTTCTACGTTACCGAAGGTGGCTCCGGTATGCTCGACCCGGTCCCCATGGGAACCGCGATCCAGGCGGACCTGGAGGCGGTGGGCCTCAACGTGTCGATCGAGACCTATGAGTGGAACACCTTCCTCGGTCGGGTGAACCCGGGGCTGGAGGGAAAGGCCGACATGGCCGAAATGGCGTGGATGACCAACGACCCCGACACGCTGCCCTTCCTGGCGCTTCGTACGGAGGCGTGGCCGGAAAACGGCGGGTTCAACTCCGGGTACTACTCGAACCCCGAGGTTGACCGGCTCCTCGCGCAGGCACGCACGAGCAGCGACCGGTCGGAGCGGGCGGACCTGTACCGCCAGGTACAGGAGATCGTGTACGACGATGCTCCGTGGGTGTTCGTTGCCAACTGGCAGCAGAACGCGGTGGCGGTGAGCGACCTGAAGAACTTCCGTCTCCAGCCGTCGTTCCTGTTGCAGCTCGGCCAGGTCAGTTTCGACTGACCGGTCGGATCGATCGATCGGTATGGCGGGGCCCTCCGGCCCCACCATACCGGCGTCCGGACCACAGGTATGCATCGATACATCATCAAACGACTGATTCTCATGATCCCGGTACTGCTGGGAATCTCGATTATCGTCTTTTTTATCATGGCGCTGATTCCGGGAGACGCTGCCCAGGCGATTCTCGGCTCCTTCGCCACACCGGAAAACGTGGCACGGCTCCGGGCTGAACTGGGGCTCGACAAACCACTCGTACAACGCTACTTCATCTGGCTGGGAAACATCGTTCAGGGCGACTTCGGCCGCTCCTACAGTCTCGATCGGCCGGTGATCGATGAAGTGCTGGACCGTCTGGGACCAACGATGCTCCTGGCGGGAACCTCGCTGATCCTCGCGTCGATTCTCGGGATGTTCGCCGGCATCGTGGCGGCGATCAAGCAGTTCGGCTGGCAGGACGCGGCGTTCACCTTTGTTGTACTCATCGGAATCTCGACACCGTCGTTCTGGCTCGGGTTGATGTTCGTGCTGCTGTTTTCGCTCCAGCTCGGCTGGTTTCCGGTCAGCGGCATGACCGCGGTGGTGGGAGGTGGCGGATTCCTCGACGTGGTCCGGCACCTCGTACTCCCGTCGGTGACGCTGGCTGTTGTGGCGACCGGTGTCATCGCCCGACTGACTCGCTCGACGATGCTGGAGGTGCTGCGGCGCGATTTTGTGCGGTCCGCCCGCGCCAAGGGCCTGCCGGAACGAACCGTGATCATGAAACACGCGTTCCGCAACGCCCTCGTGAACATCATTCCGGTCCTCGGAATCCAGGCGGGCTTTGTGATCGGCGGTGCCGTCTATATCGAAACGGTGTTCCAGTGGCCCGGCATCGGCCGCATGCTGGTCAACGCCATCCTCACCCGTGACGTCCTGCTCGTGCAGGGTGGTGTCGTGGTGGTGGCGGCGATCTACGTCGTGATCAATCTGATGGCGGATGTGCTGCAGCACGTCCTCGATCCGCGAATCAGCGTGTAGGGGGCGACGGTGGCTGTGCATTCAAAGTTCAGACGTTTTTTCTACAACCGCCTGGCGACGGTGGGGTTGTTCATCGTGCTGGTTGTTCTCGTGGTCTCCGCGGCCGCGCCGATCCTGCCGCTCACGGACCCCAACCAGACGGTCCTCACCAACCGGCTTCTGCCGCCGGGTAGCGAGGGACATCCCCTCGGTGCCGACGAGCTCGGACGGGACATGCTCTCGCGCCTGATCTGGGGAACACGGGTCAGCCTCGCCGTTGGCCTCTCCGCCACGGCGATCGCCGCCCTGGTGGGCTCGCTGATCGGAATATTCGCGGCGTTTTACGGCGGATGGCTCGATAACACCCTCATGCGCGGCATCGACATGCTGATGGCCTTCCCGTACATGCTGCTTGCCCTGGCGATCGTTGCCGTCCTCGGTGCGGGGCTGTTCAACGCCCTGGTCGCGATCTCGGTAGTGAATATCCCGTTCTTTGCGCGCAACGTACGTGGGGCAACGGTCGGGCTCGTCCGGTTGGAGTACGTGGACGCCGCCCGCCTGAGCGGCAAGAGCGACATGGAGGTTCTCTTCGGCGAACTGCTGCCGAACGTTCTCCCTGTGATCTTCATCACCATTTCGACGACGGTTGGCTGGATGATACTGGAGACCGCGGGTCTCAGCTTTCTCGGTCTCGGAGCGCAGCCGCCGACGGCCGATCTGGGGTCCATGCTCGGTGAGGGGCGCAAGTCGATCCTGGTGGCGCCGCACGTGGCAACGCTTCCGGGACTGGTCATCCTGGTTCTGGTTATCGGGATAAATCTGCTTGGCGACGGGCTCCGCGACGTGCTGGACCCCTACCTGCGGTCCGGCGCCCTCGTGAGTCCCCGACCGGCGACAGAGGTCGATACGGACCTCCGCCGACGGCTCCGGTCCGGCGATGCCGTGGAGCCGGGCACGGAGGTGAGTCCGGACGGCCCCGGCGGAAACGACGGCGGCGGGAACGACGGCGGCACGGTGCCTCTGTCGGTCCGGGAGCTCAGGACGTGGTTCTGGCAGCGGTCCGGGCGCACCAGCTCCGCCGTCCGCGCCACCGACGGCGTATCCTTCCAGGTGCCGCGGGGCGCGGCCCTGGGCATCATGGGCGAGTCGGGCAGTGGAAAGTCGGTGACCGCGCTGTCGGTGCTCGGGCTCGTGCCGACGCCCCCAGGGCGTATCATGGATGGCAGCATCCGATTCAACGGCGAGGAACTGATCGGCGCTCCGATCGAACGACTGCGGCACTACCGCGGCAACCGGATCGCCTACATTTTCCAGAACCCGATGACCAGTCTGAATCCCCTGATCACCGTGGGTGAACAGATCGCAGAATCGGTCCGTCACCACCAGGGCGTGTCGAGGGCGGCGGCCAGGGAGCGTGCGCAGGAGCTGATGGACAAGGTTCAGATCCCGAACGCGGCGGCCCGCGTCGACAGCTACCCCCACGAACTGTCCGGCGGCATGCGGCAGCGCGTGGGCATCGCCGTTGCGCTGGCCAACGACCCCGACGTCATCATCGCCGATGAACCGACCACCGCCCTCGACGTAACGATCCAGGCACAGATACTCAAACTCCTGGACGATCTCCGGCGTTCCGAGGGCGTGTCCCTGGTGTTCATCTCCCACGACTTTGGTGTGATCAGCGAACTCTGCGACCGCGTGGTGGTCATGTACGCCGGACAGGTGGTGGAATCCGGCACGGTGGATGAGATCTACCGGCACCCGCTGCACCCGTACACCCGGAGGCTGATGGCGTGCGTGCCGCGACTGGGCGATCGGGCCCGGGCCCTCACGGCGATTCCGGGGCTTCCACCGGCGCTTGACGACCTTCCGACGGGGTGTCGGTTCGCCGATCGCTGTGACGTGGTTACCGACGCCTGTCGCGAGGCCCCCGTGGAACTGCGGGGACACGGCGCCCGTGAGGCGCGCTGCATCCTGGTTGAGGAGACCTCCGCATGAACGCATCGTCAGCGATGAACAACGAACCGCTCATCCGGATCGAAGCGGTGGAGCGTACGTTTGGGGGGGCGCGGCGTTTCCTCGCTCCGCCGTCGCCGCTGATCCACGCCGTGAATGGAGTGACGCTGACGCTCCGGCGTGGTGATGCCCTGGGCGTGGTCGGTGAGTCCGGATGCGGGAAGAGCACCCTCGCGCGAATGATCATGGGGATTATTCCCCCCACCGCCGGAACGATCCGCTACCGCGATACCGACATATCGTCGCTTCGGGGGGCAGACCGACGGCGGTTGTACCGCAACATCCAGTTCGTGTTCCAGGACCCGCAGAGTTCGCTGAATCCGCGGAAGACGGTACGGGAAATCCTCGAAGCGCCGATGAAAAAGCTGCTGAACCTCGACGCCGCGGCCAGGGAGCGCAAGGCGCGGGAGCTCATGGACCGGGTCAATCTGCGTGCCGAGTTTCTGGACCGCCACCCCCATGAGTTTTCCGGCGGTCAGGCGCAGCGCATCGGGATCGCCCGGGCCCTGGCGGTGGACCCCGACGTGCTGATCCTCGACGAGCCGGTGAGTGCTCTCGACGTATCGATCCAGGCGCAGATCCTTTCGCTCCTCAAAGAGTTGAAATCGGACCTGGACCTCACGTATCTCTTTATCAGTCACGATCTGGCGGTGGTGGACTACCTCTGCGAACAGGTCGCCGTGATGTACCTCGGACAGGTAGTGGAGCAGGGCAGCGTCGGCGAAATCTTCGAATCACCGCGGCATCCCTACACCCACGTCCTGTTGCGCAGCGTTCCCGAGCCGGGGAGCCATCGGCCGACGCGGATGGAACTCTCCGGGGAACTGCCCAACCCGGCGGCGTTGCCTGCGGGGTGCAACTTTGCACCGCGGTGCTACCGGGCCACCGCCCGGTGCCGGGGTGAGGAGCCGGACCTGCGCGGGTACGGCGACGGGGGGCACCGAGCGGCGTGCCATTTTGCCGACGACCCCGTGCCACCGCCGGAGGACGCAATCACGGAGCGCAATGCATGACAAAGAACTCGAATGAGGCAGCCGACAATCCGGTATCGATCGCCCTGGGGACCCACCGGCAGGGAATCGATCGCCTCGATGGCGCACTGGTGTTTCTGCTTGCGGAACGGTTCGCGATCACCGACGAGGTCGGCCGAATCAAGGCCGAATCGGGATTCCCCGCGCTGGATGCGGACAGGGAGGCGGAACAGCGGGCACGACTGCGGGTCATTGCGGCGGACGCCGGAGTGGACCCGGCGCTGGTGGAGCCGGTGTTCGACGCGCTGACAGCGACGGTGCGGGCCCGGCATGAGGAGATCCGTCGGTCGACGGTGGGTGAGGACGGGTAACGGACGGCGGGCCGGTGCGGGCTATCCGCTTTCCTCTTCCCCGGCGACCTCGGTCTCGTCTTCGGGGTTTACCGGTTTGTTGGCGGCGATCAGGGCCCCCAGCGGATCCTCGCTGTTTACGAACTCACGGATCCTGAAGAACTTCGGATTCTCCCGAACCGCATCATCGCTCCCGAGCTTTGACCGCTGCTCGTAGTCGTGCAGGTTTTGCAGCTCCCCGTAGAGCCGCGAAAACCGGTCGTGCCACTGCAGGGCGTTCTGCTGGTGCTGTGCCAGGTAGTCCAGGAGTTCGGCCCGGTCCACATCGCGGATACGTGTCTCAGCGGTGTCGACATCGTCACAGACGCCGACGAGCAGGGCGTGCCAGATGGCAAAGTAGACCTTCTGCGGGGTCTCGTTGCAGGTCGGGCAGTACAGGTCCTCCCGGATCACGCCGCTGACGATCGGCGAGCCGGTGATCATGTCGCCAACTTCGTATTCCCTCAGCCCCGGTTCGAACGCCTTGGTCTGAACCTGGTCGATTTCCGCTCCGCAGTTGCGGCAGTGACGGGGAGGGGTGAGGAAGACGGTATCAAAGATTCCCATACGTACAGCATAGACCGTGGGAGGGTCCGGCGCAACTCCCGATGGGGCGCCGGCGGAGCGGGGGCGACGTGCAGTCGCCCCCGCTCCGGACCAGCCAACCGGACGCGGTCAGCGCCAGTTGCGGGGCTCCTCGGGACGGTTGCCGAGAATCTCGTCGATCCGCGCGAGCACTCCGTCGTCGAGCTTCGGATACAGGTCCAGAGCCTTCATGTTCTCCTCGACCTGTGATGCCTTTGACGCGCCGGTGATCACGGTGCTCACGTTGGGATTCTTGAGCGTCCACGCCAGGGCGAGCTGGGCAAGACTCGCTCCCAGATCATCTGCCACGGGCCGCAGCTTCTCCACCGTGTCGATGCGCCACTTGCCATCGGGGGTCTCGTAGCGCTCCTTGAGCCACTCGTAGCCCGGCAGCGTCAGGCGACCGTCCTTGATGCCCTTGCCGTACTTGCCGGTGAGGACACCGGAGGCGAGGGGGCTCCAGATGGTGGTACCGAGGCCGTGGTCGCGGTACAGCGGACCGTACTCAACCTCCACGCGATGGCGGTGAAACATGTTGTACTCGGGCTGTTCCATCGTCGGCGGTGTCAGTCCCAGACGGTAGGCAACCTCGTAGGCGTGGCGAATCTCTTCCGCGCTCCACTCGCTCGTACCCCAGTACAGCGCCCAGCCACGGTCAATCACGTGACTCATGGCGCGCACCGTTTCCTCGATCGGCGTCTCCTGATCAGGCCGGTGGCAGTACACGAGGTCGACGTAGTCCAGTTGCAGCCTGTCGAGGGCGGCGCGCACGCCTTCCACGATGTGTTTGCGCGAAAGCCCCCGGTCGTTGGGCCCCGGTCCGCCCCAGAAGATCTTGGTGGAAACCACGTAGTCCTTCCGGGAGAGTCCGAGCTTTTTGATCGCTTTGCCCATCACGATTTCCGACTGGCCGCCCTCGTAGGCTTCGGCGTTGTCGAAGAAATTGACTCCATGGTCCAGGGCTACCTTCATTTCGTCCGCGGCGAGGTCAACATCCACCTGTTTGCCGAATGTCACCCACGATCCGAAGGACAGGGCCGAAACTTTGAGGCCCGACGATCCGAGTCGTCGATATTCCATAGTGCGTTGTGCTCCTTTCGATGTGGTTCTCTCTCAAGGTAATCACACCGGGCCGCTGACGGTAAGAGGGGTGGCGGTGGTATACTTGAACGCAGCAATGCACCGCCCCGGAACTCGCGTCGCCACCGCTGTTCTTCTCCTGCTGACGCTGCTCGCCGGCGGCACGGTGGGATACATGTTGATCGAGGGCTGGAGTCTGAACGACAGCCTGTACATGGTCATCATCACGCTTACCACCGTAGGGTTCGGTGAGGTCCGGCCGCTGTCGCCTGCGGGTCAGCATTTTACCATCCTGTTTCTGCTGGTGAGCGTGGCGACGGTGGGGTACTCGATCTCCACGGTGGTGAGTTATCTCTTCGAGGGTCAGATCCTGTCCACGATGAAGGAGCGACGGATGGCACGTATTCTCAGGCGTCTTCGGAACCACTACATCGTCTGCGGCGCCGGCGACATCGGTCGCGAAGTCGCCGAGGAGTTCCGGCAGGCGGGAACACCATTCGTGATGATTGAACGCGATCCGGCGCACTCCGAAATCGCCGACGATGACGATATTCCCGTGATCACCGGCGATGCGTCGGAGGAGGCCGTGCTTCAGCAGGCGTGCATCGGTGATGCCGTGGGGCTTGTAGCGGTCCTGCCGTCGGACGCCGACAACGTGTTCGTCACGCTCACAGCCAGACAGCTCAACCCGGCCCTGACGATCGTGGCCAAGGGGACCGATGCCCAGGCGACCGCCAAGCTTCGCCGCGCCGGTGCCGACCGCGTGATTACGCCGGCGAAGATCGCCGGACGGCGGATCGCCTCCTCGATCCTGCGACCCTCGGTGGTGAATTTTCTCGACGTGATTGTAGACGACACCGAGGTGGCGATGCGGATGGAGGAGTTCACCGTGGTGCCGGAGAGCACGCTCGCCAACCGCACGCTCAGGGAAGCCCACATCGGCCAGCACACGGGGGCGATCGTTCTCGCGATTACGGATGTTGACGGCAACACGCGCACCGATGCGAGCAGGTCGGGGCTGTCCTCGGTAACGATTCGCCCGGGCGACCGGATTATCGGACTGGGAAGCGACGAACAGCTTCGGGAGCTGGAACGGATCGTCTGTCGCCGCGGCTGATCTGACCCGCGCGCCATGCCTTCAGCGCGCCGTAGCCCTTTCAGCCGACGATTGCTGCGCGAACGATTTCACCGGCCAGCGATACCTCATCCTCGTTGATCGTGTGGCCCATGCCCGGGTAGATGCGTTCGGTCACCTGCGCCCCGAGGTTGGCAAGGACCGTGGAGGTCGCGTGGACCCGTTCCTGCGGGATGTGAAAGTCGCTGTCGCTGCATCCCACCAGAGCCGGTGTCCCGGCCAGGTCTCCCCGGTAGGAGAACTCCATGTCCGGGGGGCCGATGACCCCGCCGCTGAATACCAGTACTCCGCCGTACCGCTGCGGCGTCCGGGCAACGTACTCCGCCGCCAGACACGCCCCCTGGGAAAACCCGCCGACGATGATTCGGTCGGCGGGGACCCCGGCGTCGATTGCGGAACGGACGACGTCATCGATGCGTTGCAGCGCGGAACTCAGAAACGGCTCGTTGTCCTCGATCGGCGCGAGGAAGCGCTGCGGATACCACACGTTCCCCGCCGCCTGCGGGAGCAGCGTCGCCATTCCGTCGTCGGCAAGTTCTTCTGCCAGCGGTACCATCGACTCCGCCGTCGCGCCGCGGCCGTGGATCAGTACCAGCACGCCGGATGCCTCGGCGAGGGGCTGCCCGAGATGTATCGTTGGCTGCCCCTGATGCGGGGCTCCATGGTCCGGATACTCGATCATGGCGCGAAAAATACGATTGCTTCGCCGTCGGGTCAACGAAAAGTCGGTTTCTCCGGTCGCCGAAATCCCCTAAAATGGAGCCAGCTGGTTCAGCACACCATAACATAATCCTGTTGCAGGAGGGTCCCCATGCGTGGAGACGTCATTATCGTTGAGGAGCATCACCGTGCCGCGGCAACCGCGATCGTGGAACGCGTGATCGATCGGGTACGTACCGTTGGCAGACGCTACACGGTTACAGTCGCTGGAGAATCGGGCAGCGGCAAGTCGGAGATGGGCACAGCGCTGAAGGAGGAATTCGAGGCGCGGGGCGTCAGTGCGGTCGTGCTCGGACAGGACGACTACTTCGTGCTTCCTCCGAAGTCGAACGATCGGCGGCGGCGGGAGGACATTTCGTGGGTCGGCACGCAGGAGGTCCGTCTGGATCTGCTGGACTCCCACTTGAAGGCTGCCCGGGAAGGGGCCGGGTCGATCACGAAACCAGAGGTGATCTACGATGAGGACCGCTCGGTGGACGAGGAGGTGTCGCTCGACGGCATTCAGGTCGTGATCGCCGAGGGGACCTACACGACCACCCTCCACGAGGCGGACCTGCACGTCTTTATCGACCGGGACTATCACGCCACGCTGGAGGCGCGGAAGCGCCGAAACCGCGAGAAGTTCGACCCCTTTATTGAAGAGGTTCTGGAGAAGGAGCACAGGATCATTTCCGCGCACAAAGCACGGGCGGACATCGTGATTTCCGCCGACTATTCGGTCGAGTCGTAGGATGGCGGCGTCCGGGGATCTGGTGTTCCGAGCCCCGCCGGTGGGGCGCACCCTCGCCGAGCAGCGGGACCGCTGGGGGCGCGTGAACCGGGAGGCAATCGATCGGTTCGCGCGCGGTGAGACGGACCTGTGCACGGACCTGGTTCCCGCTGATGCCGTGGAGCTGTCGGACCGGCAGGTGCTGGACATTCTCCGTGCCCGGTTCGGAACCGCTGTTGATCTCGCCCTGGACGCCCGATGGACCGACCCCGCACAGCCGGCGTCGGTTCACCCGCCGGAACTGCGGTCCCCTGTCAGCGCCGCCACCGATACGCACTGGATGACCGCCGCCAACGTCGTGGGCGTGAACGTCCGCACGGTCGGCAGTTTCTTCAACGTGGTGAAGTACGCCCTGACACTCTCGGCGACCCACGACGCGATTCACCTGCTGCCGATCTGGGAACCCGGCGTTGTCGGGAGTCTCTATGGCATGAGCAGCTGGCAGATCAACGGGGAGTTTCGGTCACCAACCCTTGCGGAGACGGTCCCGCATCTGGATACGGCGGCGCGGCAGTTGAAGGCCTCGGTACACCTGCTGCACCTCATGGGAAAGGCGGTGGGCATGGATGTGATTCCCCATACCGACCGCTTCTCGGAAATCGTCCTGGCGAACCCGCACCATTTTGAGTGGATCCGTCGGGAGGATCTCAGTATTGTGGATCACCGCGCGGATCTCCATCGGGAGGTACAGGAGCGCGTGTTCGCGTTTCTGCAACGCGCCGGCAGCGCCGTTTCGGATCTGGAGATCCCGGACTCACCCGGTGAGCTGTTCGGCGCCGGGTTCCCCGAGGACCGCCGCAACCGGCTTCTGTTCGGGGACCCGGATCGCCGGGAGGACCGCGCCGCCCGCCGCGCGGCACTGGCGCGCTCGGTCTACCTGTTGGGGTATGAACCCGCCCCGGCGACGATGGCACCGCCGTACCGCGGCCTGGAGGTGGACCCGGAGACGGTCAGTATCGACGCCGACGGCCACCCGTGGCGCGAGTACCGCTTCCTGCAGCCGGGACCGATGTCCCGTGTCTTCGGGCCTCTGACGCGCTACAAGCTCTTCGAACGGATCGACGACAACCGGGGCTGGGAGATCGATTTCGACCGACCGCGGCACGACACGTGGCGCTACGTCACAGAGCGCTACGGCGCAGTGCAGCGTGCCTTCGGGTTCGACTTCATGCGGGGCGACATGTCCCACGTCCAGATGCGTCCCGAGGGGGTTCCGGCCACGCCCGACGAGACCTACGACATCCTCGGCGCCGTGAGCGGTGCAATCGCGACCGGCAACGATGCTCCCTGGTTCGCCTATTTTGCGGAGACATTCCTGGCGCCGCCGGGAACGATGGCGTTTGGCGACGAGATCGACCACCTGGAAGCGTCCGCCGCCGACGCGACCCTCGGGGACCTGCAGTCCGTTCCCGTGTCCGGCGACGAGTTTCTGCCGCGCCTGCGTCGATATCGCGACATTGGCGAGACCCGGGCGGTGATTCCGGCCCTGACGACGATGACCGGGGACAAGGACGACCCGCGCTTCGACGGCTACTACCGCGACGGAAACGAGGTTCGCTACTTCCTGGCCCTGTTCATCACCGACATGCCCAGCTACACCGCTCTCAACTTCGAGTGCCGTGACATCCACGCGTCCCCGGCGCCGAACGAACACTACACCAAACTGTACGTGTTTCAGGAGCGTGGCGGGCCCAAAGCGACGGCGGGGCCGTTCGTGTTCGGCGGGAACGGGCATCTGTTCTACCGGGTGACCCGGATGCGCCTGTTCGCGGAGCGCTGGTTGCCGCAGTGGCGTGGAAGGCCGATACGCTGGCTGTTGCCACCGGACGCCACGGCCGGGACGCGGACTGTGGCGTGGACGATCGAAACCGATGTTCGCCCGGTATGTGTGGTCAATACCGATACCGGATCGGTCGCGGAGCGCCTCCACGTACCGCTTCCGGTGGAGGAGGGGCCCACACCGTCGCGGTCGCCGATCGTGGTGTTTTCCACGGACGAGTCGCGGGAGTGCGGCGCGGTCGGCGTAGAACTCTCCCCGGCGCCACGCGGGGGCTGGTGGCTCGAGGTGTCGCGCGTCGCGCCCGGTGAGGGGCTCGTGGTGTTCCTGGCTTGAACCGGCGTCGGCTCCTCACGCATCGCCGGCGACCGATTTTCCTTGCACGTTCGGAAAAACCATAGTAGTTTTGTCGATATTCGGCCGGCGACCGACAAACCGTTTTGTCGGTCGCTGGCCAATTCGGTTTCTGAGACGTGGAGGGGGCGATGGACTATTCAACGATTCCGCAGCTGTTGCGGAACATGGCAACGGAACACGGCGACGTGGCCGCGCAGATGAGCCGGCAGAACGGGGGTGCGTTCGCGTCGCGGAGCTATCGGGCGCTGTACGACGACGTGCAGGCGGTTGCGGCGGGCCTTCAGGGGATCGGTGTCGCCCGCGGCTCACACGTGGGACTCGTATCGGAGAACCGCGAGGAATGGTTTGTCTCGGACCTTGCGATTCTCAGCCTCGGCGCCGCCGATGTTCCTCGCGGCAACGACAGCACCGCGGAGGAGCTCGCGTTCATCCTGGGCCTCCCCGAGTGTGCCGTGACGATCGTGGAGAACCAGGCGCAGCTGGAAAAGGTTGTGGGGATCGCCCGGGAGGGGCGTTTGCCGGCGTTGCGGCACCTCATCCTGATGGAGGGCGAGATCGCGCCGGAACCGGTTACCGGCGTGGCGGGACACACCTTTTCCGCGATTCGTGCCGCCGGAACGCGGGCGCTCGAGTCCGACGGTGGGGCGATCGAGCGGGAAATCGAGGCCGGGAACGCCGACGATACCGCGACGATCATTTTTACGTCCGGGACCACCGGCGAACCGAAGGGCGTCATGCTGACACACGAGAACTTCCTGTATCAGGTGCGTCAGGTCCCCACGCGGATTGAGCTCGAACCCGGTGACATCTGGTTGTGTGTGCTGCCGGTGTGGCATTCCTTCGAACGGATCGTGCAGTACATCGCCCTGGGGAGTGCAACCACGCTGGCGTACTCAAAGCCGATCGGGAAGGTGATGCTGGCGGACATGGCGGAGATCCGACCCAAATGGATGGCGTCGGTACCGCGTATCTGGGAAGCGGTGCGAGCCGGCATCTACCGCAACATCAAGGCGCAGGGTGGTGCCAAGGAAGTGCTTTTCACGTTCTTTGTCGCCGTTGGTGGTGCCCACAAACGGCTGTCCGACATGCTGCGGGGCCTTGTTCCCGATTTCTCACGGCGGAGCCGGGCCCTGGACGCCGTGGTCGCCTTTCTCCCCTGGCTCCTTCTGAGTCCGCTCAAGGCGCTCGGAAATGCGCTGGTCTTCGGCAAGATCAAGGCACGGCTCGGGGGGCGGTTCGTCGCCGGCGTGTCCGGTGGGGGCGCGCTGCCGCCGCCGGTGGACGCGTTTTTCGGGTCCGCCGGCGTTCTACTGCTGGAGGGCTACGGCCTCACCGAAACTGCGCCCGTCCTGGCCGTCCGGCACCAGCGGCGGCCGGTTCCCGGCACGGTCGGTGAGATGCTGGACCGCACTGAGTGCAGTATCCGCGACGAGGACGGCCGGGAACTGCCCCGCGGAGAGATGGGGGTGATCCACGTCCGCGGTCCGCAGGTGATGCAGGGGTACTATCAGCGCCCGGAGATGACCGCGGCGGTGCTCGACGCTGACGGCTGGCTCAACACCGGGGACCTGGGCATGCTGACCCATCGTGGCGAACTCAAGATAACCGGCCGGGCCAAGGACACAATCGTGCTGCTGGGCGGTGAGAACATCGAGCCGTTGCCGATCGAGCAGAAGCTGCAGGAGAGTGAGTACATCGAACGGGCCGTTGTGGTCGGTCAGGATCAGAAGTACCTGGCGGCGCTGATCTGTCCCTCTGTGGACGCGATCACCGCCTACGCCGACGAGAATCACGTGCCGTACATGGAGACCGAGGATCTGCTGGAACAGGAGGCGATTCGCGAGCTGATCGACGGCGAGGTTGGATCGCTGGTCAGTCGCCGAACGGGGTTCAAGGGGTTCGAGTTGATCTACCGCAACGCCCTGATTCCGGATGATTTTGAAGTGGGGCGCGAGCTCTCCGCCAAGCAGGAGGTCAAGCGCCACGTGGTCAGCGAGCGCTACCGGCGGGTGATCGAGGAGCTGTTCGCGTAGGTCGCGCCGGCCGGCTCGGGGCAGCGCCGCCGCGGAACGGTCGGTGCCGCCGCCGTCCGTGGCCGCTACCAGCCGCGGCCGCCCTCCATGGTGCGAATCAGGCGCTTCCAGACGGTGTCCCCGGAGCCGTGGGCGGCGGACTGCGCGTCCCGGGCCAGCTCGTCAAAGCGTTCGGCGTGCAGGTCCACGAGCCACGGTGCCGCCGGCGGCACGCGCTCCGGTCCTCCGGGGAGCCATCCGAGGACGCGACCGCTCCCCGCGAGCGCCCGCAGGCGGCGGTAGTGGGGGACGCACAGGCCGCTGCCGGTGGTCAGCGCTTCGCGGACGGCACCGTCGTGCTGGTGGCGCAGAAGATTGATCAGGAAACGGGTGCTCCAGTGATCGATCCGGCGGCACAGCAGGCAGTCGTGGGACGACGCCGATGCTCCCGTCCGGACCGCGGGGTGTTCCCGGCGCCGGCGCAGCCAGCGCCGCAGCCGGCGCGAACGACGCGTCTCCTCCTCGATCCAGCGCCGACGGTGTGCCAGCAGGGGCACGTACAGCATCGTGACGGCGGTCCCGTCGTTTCGGGCGGCGAGGTCGCGCGCGTGGGGCCGACAGAATCCATCGGTCGCCAGAAACTGATCCTGGAACCCCTCGGTGCCGACCTGGGAGAACAGCACGGAATCCCAGAACGAGGATTCGGCTTCGTCGATCGCCGCGCACAGGGGACATGCCTCGGTGTGGGTCGTCACGGCGTCGAGAACGGCGTGGTAGTCGATGTGTGGCAGGGCCATGCGGCAGGGTAGAGCCGTGCCTCGATGCGGTCAAGCCGCTATACTGTGGCCATGGACGGACGAAGACGGGACGCTATCAGACCGGGCCAACATGTGTCGATCGTTCTCAAACACGATCAGGCGACGGGTGCGCTCACCGAAGGAATCGTCGAACGAATTCTCACCAACTCGGCGTTCCACCCCCACGGAATCAAGGTAAAGCTCAGCTCCGGACAAGTGGGGCGGGTCAAGGAAATCCACGACTGACGCGGCAAGTCGCCGCCGGCCGGCCGCCGTGTCCTCAGCTGCCGGCCGCGAACTCAGCGGACCATCGCGAACTCAGCGGACCTCCACGAACTCGGAGATATCCAGCGAGAAGCCCTTGTTGTCGGTGATTGCCATGCGGCGGTTGCCGTCGCTCACGTAGACAATCTCCTCCGGCCGCACCGTCCGGGGCAGGACATTGATAATGAGTTTGTCGCCGAGGACCAGGACACGCTCGCGTTTTTCCCGGCGCCGCGAAAAACGACCCTCCCGGGCGTTGAACACCCAGACGTATCCCACGATTCGCAGGCTGTTTTCGTCGTACTCTTTCACCACGCCGACGAAGTGGCGTCGCACGTCGTCGACGAAGAATCGCCGCTCAACGATGTGCACGTGTTCGCCGGTCTCGAGAACTGCCATCACTCACCCTCCGGACCGTCAGTATACCTGAGGAATCGGAGCGGCGCACGGATTCACGATTGCGCACTGAATCTCGATCGCGAACGGCGTGCACCGGCCGGTTCCCTGCGGTCATGCCTCGCGCCGGTCCGTGTCGTCGGGGCGATCCACAAGCCTGCCTGCGTATCCGGTGGGGGCGGTGCGGTAGTACTGGCGACGGTATTCGATCGGGCTCATCTCCGCAAACCGTTTGAAGCTGCGGGAAAAGTGAAACGGGTTGGAGTAGCCGAGCTCCCACGCGATCTCTTTTACCGAGCTGGTCGTGTTAATGAGTCGCGAGGCCGCTACCTCCATTCGCAGGCGTCGGTAGTACTGCAGCGGCGGGACACCAAAGCGCTGATCGAACAGCCGCGTGAGATGTGCCTGACTGATCTCCAGGCGACGCGCCACCTCCGCCACGGTGATCGGACGGGCGACGTGGCGCTCGAACAACTGGATCGCCCGGTCGACGTGAACGTTGTAGTCAGCGGCGTCCGGGTCTCCGTGCGCCGCGAGTTCACCGGGGGTATCGCCGCCGGTTCCGCGCTCCGCCTCCAGATCCCACAGCAGCGCCTGCAGCATGTGGACGCCGGCATGGTGTCGGGCACGGCTCACGTGGGCGTAGCGGTTGGCGAGCTCCTCGAACAGGACCCGGTGTCGGGAACCGACGGTGCGCGGAAATGATCGCTGGAACTGGCGCGTCTCCACTACCCGCCGGAGCGGTGAGCTGTCGGGAACGGCGAAGAGGACGGCGTAGTACGAGACGGGGCGGTGGAGTTCTCCCGGCACCACCGCGTGGATCGTTCCGGGAGGCGCGAGAAACAGCGAGCCGTGCTCAATCCGGTACCGGTCCCCTCCATTTTCGAATCCGCCGTCCCCGCTGAGGAAGTAGTGCAACTCGTACTGCGGTTCAGGGTGTGAATGGCGCCTGGAGTGCCACCGAACCAGTTCCGGCGACCTGAGCTGATAGACGAAGACCACGTCGACGATACGCACACCCCCAGTATATCAAAGCACGGTACTTGATATCAAAAAAAGATATGTCAGATCGGTCACAGGCGGTGTAGGGTGAAACCACGATACCCCAATACACTGGAGGAACAGTATGAAACAGGTTTTCCCGACCATTCCCGATATCGCGTACGAAGGACCCGATTCGCGCAATCCCATGGCGTTCCACTACTACGACCCGGAAAGGAAGATCGGCGGCAAGCCGATGAAGGACCATTTCCGCTTTTCGATGGCGTACTGGCACAGTATGAACGGCGGCGGCGTGGACCCCTTCGGTACCGTGACCGCGATCCGCCCGTGGGACCACATCACCGATCCCATGGAACTGGCGAAGGTGAAGATGCAGGGCATTTTCGAGCTCACCACCAAGCTCCAGATCCCGTTCTTCTGCTTCCATGACCGCGACATCGCCCCCGACGGGCCGACGCTGCGCGACGCGAACCGCAACCTTGACGAGATCATCGCCCACACCAAGGACCTGATGAAGGACTATCCCACACGACTGCTGTGGGGCACGGCGCGCCTGTTTTTCCACCCGCGCTACATGAACGGAGCTGCCACCTCGCCGGATCCGGCGGTGTACGCCTACGCCGCGGGGCAGGTGAAGAAGGCGATCGAGGTGACCAAGGAACTCGGTGGCGCCAACTACGTGTTCTGGGGCGGCCGGGAAGGCTACGAAACGCTGCTGAACACGGACATGCAGCGCGAGCTCGACAATCTGGGCTTTTTCCTGAACATGGCGGTGGATTACAAGAAGAAGATCGGTTTCGACGGTCAGTTCCTGATCGAACCCAAGCCGATGGAGCCCACCAAACACCAGTACGATGCCGATTCCGGCGCGATCTGGGGATTCCTCCAGGAGTACGGTCTCGACAAGGATTTCAAGCTCAACATCGAGACAAACCACGCAACGCTCGCCGGGCACACGATTCAGCACGAGCTGATGTACGCTCGTATCAAGGGCATCCTGGGGAGCGTTGACGCCAACCAGGGTGACACGCTCCTGGGCTGGGACACCGACCAGTTTCCAACGGACCTCTACGTCACTACCTCGATGATGTACGAGATCCTGCAGAACGGCGGCCTCCATTCCGGCGGACTCAACTTCGACGCCAAGCTTCGACGGCCGTCGACGACGGTCGAGGACCTGGCGCAGGCGCACATCGTCGGTATGGACAGCTTTGCCCGCGGCCTGATGGCGGCGCAGGCGATCCTGGACGACGGAGAGCTTCCGGGATTCGTGGAGGAACGCTACCGCGGATACCGCAGTGATATCGGCAGGAAGATCGCGGACAAGCAGACCTCGTTCGCGGACCTGGAGGAGTGGGCGATCGATCGGCAGATCGATCGCACCGATTCCGGACGCCAGGAGTATCTCGAGTCACTGGTCAACCGTTTCCTCTGATCCGATCGTCCGATCCGTTTTGACGCCCCCCCGGCACGCCGGCTTGACCGGCTCCCGCCGGGGGGCTACGCTTTTCCCATGAAACACCAGCTTCGGAGTCTCACCAGTACCGCCGGCCGGCGTATGGCCGGCGCACGGAGTCTGTGGCGTGCCAACGGCATGGACCAGGAGCAGTTCGGCAAGCCGATCGTTGCGATCGCCAACTCGTTCACCCAGTTTGTCCCCGGCCACGTTCACCTTCACGAGGTGGGCCAGCGGGTCAAGAAACGGATCGAGGCAGCGGGGTGCTTCGCCGCCGAGTTCAACACGATCGCGATCGACGACGGAATCGCCATGGGCCACGACGGGATGCTCTACAGCCTGCCAAGCCGTGAACTGATCGCCGACAGCGTGGAGTACATGGTGAACGCCCACAAGGCCGACGCCCTGGTGTGCATCAGCAACTGTGACAAAATCACCCCGGGCATGCTCATCGCCGCCATGCGCCTGAACATCCCCACGATCTTTGTTTCCGGCGGGCCGATGGAGGCCGGTGCGGCCCACGGTCGGCACTACGATCTCGTCGACGCCATGGTCCTTGCCGCCGACCCGGATGTCGACGACGCAACCCTCAACGAGGTCGAACTGGCCGCCTGTCCCACCTGCGGGTCGTGTTCCGGCATGTTTACCGCCAACTCGATGAACTGCCTCAACGAGGCGCTGGGTCTGGCACTCCCCGGGAACGGGACGGTGGTCGCGACCCACCGCAAACGGGCGGAGATGTTCGACACCGCCGCCGATCGGATCGTCGAGATGGCGTGGGCGTACTACCGCGACGGTGACGATACGGTGCTGCCCCGATCGATCGCATCGTCGTCGGCGTTCGGCAACGCCATGCGTCTGGATATCGCCATGGGGGGCAGTACCAACACGGTGCTGCACATTCTCGCCGTGGCTCAGGCGGCTGGGGTCGATTTCACGATGTCGGATATCGATCGACTCTCCCGCAGCACGCCCAACCTGTGCAAGGTTGCGCCCTCCAGTCAGTACCACGTTCAGGACGTGAATCGTGCCGGCGGAATCCTGGGCATCATGGCTGAGCTTGCGCGTCTGGACCTCCTCGATCTGAATCCGCGGCGCGTGGATGGCCTGACGCTGGGCGACGCACTCGAGCGCTACGACGTCGCGGGTACGCCGTCGGAGGAGGCGCGGGCGCTGTTCTCCGCCGCTCCCGGCGGTGGCCGAAACCTGGTCATGGGGAGCCAGGATGCGGCCTTCGAGAGCCTGGACACCGACCGCGCCGGCGGGTGCATCCGCGACGGCGCCCACGCGTACTACGCAGAGGGGGGACTGGCGGTTCTTACCGGCAACATCGCCGAAGCCGGGTGTATCGTGAAAACCGCCGGCGTCGACCCGTCGATCATGGAATTCACCGGAACCGCACGCGTCTTTGAATCACAGGACGCGGCCGTCGACGGCATCCTGAACGATGTCGTGGGCGCAGGGGATGTGGTGGTGATCCGCTACGAGGGACCAAAGGGCGGGCCGGGCATGCAGGAAATGCTTTATCCCACCAGCTACCTCAAGAGTCGCAAACTGGACACGGTTTGCGCCCTCCTGACCGACGGCCGGTTCTCCGGCGGCACCAGCGGGCTGTCGATCGGGCACGTGTCGCCGGAGGCGGCCGCCGGCGGTCTGATCGCCCTGGTCCGCGACGGAGACCCGATCGAGATCAGCATTCCCGCCCGAACGATCCATCTTGCCGTCTCGGAAGAGGAGCTTGCCCGGCGGCGGCGGGAGGAGGAGGCGCGCGGTTCGGCGGCGTGGACCCCGCGTGACCGCAACAGGCCGGTGAGCGATGCTCTCCGGGCGTACGCGTACTTCGCCGAGAGCGCGGACAGGGGTGCGATCCGCCGCGTTCCGTAGGGTGGTAGGGCGGTAGGCCAGTAGGGCGTCCCTACGGCTCCTGGATCGGGCGAATGCCCCGCTCGAGGAGCCGCATCGCCTCCGCCGCCGGCACGGGGCGCGAGTAGAGGAAGCCCTGACCGAGTGGAAAGCCGAGGGCGGCGGCAAACGCCGCCTGCGACGGTGTCTCGATTCCCTCGACCACCGTGTCGGTCTCGAATTCCGCCGCCAGGGCGGAGACAGACCGCAGGAGGCGCCGCGACCGCTCGTCCGTGTCGACGCGGCTCACCAGCAGGCGGTCCGTCTTGAGCCAGTCGAACTCGAGTTCGTGGAGGCGTGCGAACGCCGAGGCGCCGGAGCCGAAATCGTCGATCGCCACCCCGAGGCCCGCCTCGCGGAACCGCTGGACGATTCGCAGCATGTCTGTCTCGTTCCGTTCGATCGCCGTTTCCGTGATCTCCAGCTCGACCTGCCCCGGTCGAACGCCGGACTCTTCCAGAATTCGGGCAAACGACTCCACGACATCGTACTCCAGGAGCTGAACCGGACTCACGTTTACCGACACGAACACCGGGGGACGCCCGGCGGCGGCGCAGGCGGTGGCGAACTGCGCCGCGAGACGCAGAACCCGGCGGCCGATCTCCAGGATCATCCCGTTCTCTTCCGCCAGGGGAATGATGCTTCCGGGGCCGATCGTTCCATAGAGCGGGCTGTCCCATCGCACCAGCGCTTCGAATCCGGCGATGCTGAGGTCCGACAGGCGGACGATCGGCTGAAACGCGAGGACGAGCTCGTCGAGAAAGTCCGGGCGGCTCATTGCGGACTCCAGCCGTACCAGGTGCTCGACCCGGTGGCGGTCCGCGTCCCGAAACACCCCGACCCGGGCGGTACCGCCGTCGATGTTGCCCAGCGCCACTTCCGCCTTCTCAACACCGTGCTGCAGCGTGTGCTCCGGGCCGTAGCAGGCGACCCCGATGCGGGTTCGCAGTCGCAGGGTTCGACCGCTGAGTTCGATCGGCTGCCGGAAGCGGGCGTCGATTGCGTCGGCTACCGCCCGGGCCTCATCCACGGTGTCGCACGGAAACTGGACCAAGAAGGCGAAACCGCGGCCGCGATACACGGTGTGCGGCGCTGCCGCTACCCGCGCCACCTCCTCAGAGAGGATCTCCCCCGCGCGCATCAGTGCCGCGTCGATGAATCCGGCACCCACGACGGAGGAAAGGCGCCGCACGTTGTCCACGGATACCACCAGAGCGGCGGTCTGTACACCGGCGCGCGGTGGATCCGGCACGATCGTCCCGGCGGCGGCGGGCAACGGGAGCGTGGTGACCGCATCGTGGTACGCCAGAAACCGGAGATCGGCCTCCGCCTGCTCGCGTCGGCGGATTTCCTCCCGGAGACGGTCGTTTTCGCTCATGGCGAGCTCGCGCGCGTGTCGTTGCACCGCCAGTTGACGCCGGGTTCCAACCAGGGCGCCGGCGCTGAGCCACATCACCGCAAAGAGGGCCGCAACGCCGACACCGCGGGCGCGTGCCTCCGCCCGCATGACGGTCACGTCGACGGGAGCGGAGACGGTCCAGTTGGTGATCCGGGAGCGCGCCTGGACCACCACGTACTCGCTGCCACGGTACCGGACGATGCCGTCGGCATCCGCCCGGCGACTCACGGCGATTCCGGCGGCGCTTGTGGTCATCACCAGGATCGCGTCGTCAGCTCCGAGCAGGACAAGCCCGTCGAAGGGGTCCACCGGCAGTGCCCGAAACGCCTCGGTGAGGGTCGAGACGAGCACGTCGACGGTTGCCACGCCGACCACCGCACCGTCCCGCAGGATCGTGCGTCCAAAGGTGATGTAGAGGAAGTCCTGGTCGAAGTAGGGGCTTGTCGATGCCAGAGCGTCCGTCCCGCGGTTCATGATCCGCCGGTACCAGGGCCGATGCGGATAGTAGTAGGCGCGGGTGTTCCACCGGTAGGAGAGCGTTATCTCGCCGCGCCCGTCGACGCTCCGGTGAACGTAGGGGCCGTAGAGCTCGACGTCGGGGGCAAACGCGAACGGTTCGTACCACACGCCGATGCCGTATATCGCCGTGCCCTCCGTCGAGTCGAGCATCGCCCTGAGCATCCGTTCCTGACCGGCTCGATCGGGGCCGATCGCCGCGGAGAACGCGGCGGTGGAAGAGGCGATCTGGGAGAGACCTCCGTACGCTCCGTCCAGGGTATCCATGCGGCTGCGAAGGGACTCCTCGCGCTGTGCCGCAAGCGTGTCGACGGAGCGGTCCGCAATGCGGGTGTTGGTGACCAGGATCGCCGCCGTTATCGCGGCACCAATCGTCAACCACAGGATGTACAGCTGTCGTCTGCGCCGTCGGGATCGGTTCCGCACTGCCTGCCTCACCCATAAGATATGTCGGGAAGCGGAGACGTACAAGCAAACGGCGCGGCGTCCGCGGGCCGGTGGTGTGATTCCATCCCCTTGACGGTGCCGGTCGATATTGGGTATTCTTTTATCGGTTTTCGGGGCAGGGTGCGTTATCGCCACGACGTGGCGGTGACAATTCCCGACCGGCGGTGAAAGTCCGCGAGTTTCCGAGAGGAGGCTGAACCGGTGAAATTCCGGTACCGACGGTACAGTCCGGATGGGAGAAAACCATTCAGGTACGGATAGGTTCGCGCGACGCCGTCGGCGCCGGTGAACCCGTGGCGTTTTTGCGTCGGCACCCGACGTGAGTACCCCCGTGTCTGCTCCCGTCGCACACACAGCCCCGAGCTTCGGCTCGGGGTTTTTTTGTGCGCGTTTCCAATGAGATCGCCCCGGACCAGGAGGATCTCATGTATGTGTCACACCTGTGACGAACGGTTTCTTGAATCTGCCGCGACGCTTGCCCGAAAGGGTGGCGCGGACGTGGCTCCCAATCCACAGGTCGGGGCGCTGGTCGTCGCTAATGAGAGGGTCGTTGCCGAAGGCTACCACGCCCGCTACGGCGGCCCCCACGCCGAGGCGGAGGCGCTTGACGTCGCCGGCGATGCGGCGCGGGGCGCGACGCTCTATTGTACCCTCGAACCCTGCTCCTACGACGCCCCCGACAAACACCAGCCGCCGTGTACGCGGCGCATCATCGCGGCGGGAATCAGCCGTGTGGTGATCGGTCAGCTGGATCCCAACCCCCGGGTTCGCGGCAACGGCGTCGCGATCCTGCGTGAGGCGGGGGTGGAGGTCGTTGTGGCCGACGAGCCCGGCCCCTTCCTGCGACTGAACCCCGCGTTCAACACCTGGATGGCGTCGCATCGGCCGGAGGTTCATCTGAAGACGGCGATGAGCCTTGACGGCCGCATCGCCACCGCAGATGGAAACTCACGCTGGATAACCGATGAGACCGCCCGCAGGCGAGCGCACGCACTTCGCGGCGAGGCCGACGCGGTCGCCGTGGGCATCGGAACGGTTCTCGCCGATGATCCGCTGCTCACCACCCGTCTCGTGGCTGCGCCCGACGCCCGTCCGGTGGTGTTCGACTCCTCCCTCGCCATACCCCTGTCCTCGGCGCTGGTCCGCGGGCGCCCCCGGGATCTGATCGTGGTCACGGCCGCCACAGAGGCCGATCGTCGACGGGATCTGGAACGGCGAGGTGTAACCGTTGTTCCGGTGAATTCAACCTCAGGTTCTCACGAGGAAGGGGGGCGCGTTGACGTGGCGGAGGCGCTGGTGCGTCTCGGTGAGCTCGGAATCCGATCGCTGCTGGTGGAGGGCGGCTCGCGTCTGGTGACGTCTTTCGTACGACGGGACCTCTTCGACCGGATGACCGCCTTCGTGGCACCGATTCTCCTCGGGGCCGGTATTCCGGCGGTCGGCGAGCTGGGGACGGCGTCGGTGGCCGACGCCCGACGCCTGGCGCATGTTCGCTGGGAACCCCTCGGTGACCAGCTGGTGTGCTCCGGATATCACCCGCGGTGGGCACAGCGCGTGCTCGCCTGGGGGGAGGGTGCGGCCCGAGGCGGCGCCACCGCAGCGCATCATTACGAACCGGAGGTACTGCATGTTCACCGGACTGGTTGAGGAGATCGGGACGGTTGCCTCCGTCCGACGAAACGGCGCCCACCAGGTTCTCGAGATTGAGGCCGGTCGGGTTCTGGAGGACTCCGCCGTCGGCGATTCCATCGCGGTGAACGGAGTCTGTCAGACCGTTACCGCTCTGGACGGCGGTCGGTTTAGCGTGGATACGCTCTCGGCGAGTCTCGAAAAGACCACTCTGGGGACGCTGCGATCGGGCAACCGCGTCAACCTGGAGCGGGCGCTGCGGGCGTCGGCCCGGCTGGGCGGCCACATCGTGCAGGGGCACGTGGACGCCACCGGCAGGGTCGGTGCCGTGCGTGAGGGCGGTTCCAATGTGTTCCTCACCGTGGAGGTTCCGCATGACCTCCTGAGGTACTGCATCCGTGAGGGGTCCATCGCCGTGGACGGCGTGAGTCTGACGATCGCAGACCTCCACGCGTCCTCGGTGACGATCAACGTGATACCGGTGACCTGGCGAGACACGGTCCTCAGTGACCGACGCCCGGGGGACGTAGTGAACCTCGAGGTCGACGTGCTTGCGCGCTACGTCGAACGGCTGATGACGGCTCCGCAGCCCCTCTCGGAGGAGCGACTGCGGGAGATGGGCTACTGAGCCCGGGAGAACGAAGATGATGAACGAACGTACTGATCCGGCGGTGGAACGGGTGAACGAGGCGATTCGGCACCTCGCGGCGGGACACATGATCCTGGTGCGGGACGATGCCGGCCGGGAAAACGAGGGTGATCTGGTGGTGGCGGCGGACCGTTGCCGGCCGGAACACATCGCCTTTATGGCGCGGAACGGGCGAGGGCTGATCTGCCAGTCTATCCCGGCGGAGAGCGCGGTGCGTCTGGGGCTCCCGCCGCAGGCCCCAGTCAACACCGAGGCGCAGGGAACCGCTTTCACCGTGAGCGTGGACGCTGTCGAGGGCGTGACAACCGGAATATCCGCCGCAGACCGCGCCAGGACGGTGGCAGTTCTGGTGGACCCCCGGGCGACGGCACCGGACCTGCGTCGACCGGGACATGTGTTCCCACTGGTGGCGCGTCCCGGCGGTGTTCTCGAGCGCCCCGGCCATACTGAGGCCTCCGCGGACCTCGCGCGGCTGGCGGGTTTTTCGGCCTCCGGCGTGATCTGCGAGGTCCTGAACGACGACGGCACCATGGCCCGGGGCCCGCAGCTGGAGGAACTGGCGCGGCGATGGGGCATGCCGCTGCTGTCGGTGGCAGACCTCGTTGAATACCGGCGACTGACCGGCGATTTCAGCCTGGAGCAGACGCCGACGGTGGATCTGCCGACCGACTCCGGAGCGTTCCGGGTCACGGCCTACCGAACCGGTGATCCTCGCTGCCGGGACGCGCTGCTGCTGGAGCCGGCGTGGCAGACGGAGCCGGCGCCGACGGGATGCGATGACGGAACCCCCGCGCCGCTCGTACGGCTGCACTCGGAATGTCTGACCGGAGAGGCTCTTGGCAGCCGGCGATGCGAGTGTGGTCCACAGCTGGACGCCGCGATGCGAGCGGTGCAGAACGAGGGGGGCGCGATCGTGTATCTCCGTCAGGAAGGTCGCGGTATCGGGCTCTTCGAGAAACTGCGGGCGTACGCGCTGCAGGACGACGGGTTCGACACCGTTGACGCCAACACCGTTCTTGGGCATCCCGCCGACGACCGACACTACGGTGTGGCGGCGCGGATCCTTCGGGAACGGGGATACCGCGCGGTTCGGCTGATGACCAACAACCCCGACAAGGTGAACACGCTGCGCGCAGCCGGAGTGGCGGTGGTGGAACAGGTGCCGCTCCACGTCGGGTGGACCGCCGAAAACGCAGGCTACATGGAAACCAAGATTCGCAGGATGGGGCACATCGCCCGAAAGGAGTTTGCAGGATGAAAGAGATACCAACGATCGAAGGAACGCTGACCGCGGAGAGCCGACGGTTCGCTATCGTCGTCAGCCGATTCAACGCGCTCATTACCGATCGCCTGGTTGAGGGCGCCGTCGACTGCATCGTCCGTCACGGAGGCGACATCGACGCCATTACCGTGTACCGCGTCCCCGGCGCGTGGGAGATTCCTCCCGTCGCAGGGCGGGTTGCCGGGACCGGACAGTTCGACGGAGTGGTATGTCTCGGGGCGGTGATTCGCGGCGGCACACCGCATTTCGACTACGTCGCCGCCGAGGTGAGCAAGGGTGTCGCCGCCGTGGCGATGAATGCATCGGTGCCGGTGACGTTCGGGGTGCTGACCACGGATACGATCGAACAGGCGATCGAACGCGCCGGCACGAAAGCGGGCAACAAGGGCTGGGAGGCCGCGCTCGCGACGCTCGAAATGGTCAGCCTCTTTGAGCGGATTCCGCAGGCCTGAGCGCTTCCTGCGCCGGCATGGCGGCGCGGATGCGGTCAACGTACGTCGGGGAGAACTCCAGGGCGCAATCGAGAAAGATACAGCCCGGGACCTCCTCCGACGGCGCTGATTCCACGACGCTGGCACGCAGATAGAGATCGCCGTCGTCGTCCTGCGAGGTGATCTCGACGGAGGTTCCCGCCTCCGGATGCGGCCCCGGGGCGTCCACAAACACTCGCATCCGATGCGGCGCCAGATCCACGATCCTGGCACACCGGGAGAGCGATTCTCCGTCCCGTTCGATCGCCACCGTGCGGTACGGCCACGCAGGGTACACCGTGTCCAGCGGGACCGGTCGGTTCCGTGCCGTCGCCTCGTCGTAGGCGCTCCGGGCGGCATCGAGCTCCTCGATGAGCGTGACGAGAATCTCGGCAAGATCGTTGGGGACCGTCACGAGGGAGAGGTCGATGAGGCAGACGGAACTTTCGGGATTCGGTTGCCGTATGCCGGCCAGCCGGACCTTGGCGAACAGCGAGATCTCGCGGCCGAAGAGCGGGCTGTCAAAACTCAGGTGAAGGTTGTGGGTCCCCTCGCGGTACTCGCCGAAAAACGCGATTTCCCGCGGTCCGAGAACCGCGATGGCCCTGCATGTTTCCAGAGAGAGATCGTACGGTACGCAGCTGATGTAGTAGTCGGCGATCTTGAGATGCACCCGGCTTTTTATCAGCCCGATGCGCTGGAAAATGCTCTGGTCAAGGCGCACCGTGCGCGACTGGTACGCGCTTCGTTTCTGCTGAAGAAGCCGGGGATCCATGGCGGCATCCTACTATATGAGGCGCCGTCGGAGTAGATCCCCGCTTCATCTTTTGTCGGTCCGCGGGCCGATCAGACCTCGACGTCCGGGGCCTCACCACCGCTGGCGGACAGTTCGTTGTACACCGCCACCACGAACACCGAGACGAAGGATGCGTACACCGATCCGATGATCACCGCCAGGATCTGTCCCAGGATCGGAATCAGCCCGATGACCGTGTTGACCACGCCGACCAGCACAGCCAGGGCGATCAGAACGAGGAAAAAGACAAACACCGAGGCGAAGTTGTCCTTCACCACGCCGAAGCTGCGTCCGATCGCCTGGAGCGGGTTGCTCTCGTCGAGCATCAGCGCGACGAAGGTGAACATCAGGAAGAACGCAAGCACGATTCCGGGCAGGATCAGCAGCACAAAGCCGATGGTGACGATGATTCCTACCAGCAACGACGCCAGGATGAGCGGTACGATCCGCGCCGTGGCGCGATTCCACGCGTCCGCGAGACGCACCGGTTGGCCGGTGAGCGCGTCGTTGGCCATGAGCACCGTCATCCCATGACCGAGCAGTCCCAGGATCGACCCGATCACCGCCAGGGTGATGATGCGGCCCATGGCCATGCCGGCGACGTTCATCGCCTCGTCAGCCGACAGGGTCGCGTCGGACTGCGAGGGAAGGATCGACGGCACCATCGTCCCGATCAGAATCAGAGACACGAGTGCCACCACCACACCGATCGCCAGAATCGGTACCAGCATGACGGGATTTTCCCTGAGTCGCGTAAATGATGTTTTCAGAAGTCCGACAATACTCATTCTGTACCCCCAGAACTCAATGATACCCACGACGAGCCAAAACATCAAAGGAGAACCTCGCCCCCTGTGGGTTGTGCACATTACACTGGGATTGGCACTACACTGAAAGCGAACGTATGAGATACCACGTTGCCGTACAGGTGCAAGCTCCCCGCGTCTCCTACGCCGATATCTGTCGCCTGGACCGGCGACACCAGGCTGAACGCCGTCTGGTGCCGATTCGGGACGGACAGCGTACGGCGGTGGTGCGTCTCTTCCTGATGCGAGAGCGTCACGACGGGGTGCTCGAGCCGCGGCGGATGCTGCACGAGTTTCGACTGACGGGCCTGGACCGGTTGGATGACCGGCTCCCGCTGCTGACGCTCCGCGTTCGGTACGACGGGCGTCGGCACGTACGCGCATCGGTACAGATCGCCGGAGACGGTGTCCGTTCCGCCGACCTCCGGGTTCCGCGCGGATGGCGTACGGGCTGGCTGATCCCCATCGGGCTGCTGCTTCTGGCCGCGGCGATCGTGGGGGTGTGGCGCGCGCTACCGGGGCCGACAGCACCTGCTGCGGCGGGCGACATGGGCACGGCGGACAGCACGCGCGCGGCGGGCGGCGCCGGCGCGGAGGCCGGCCCCAACAGCGCCGGCGGGGCAAACAGCGCCGGCGGCACCGCCTCCTCCAGCGCGGCGGGCGGCGCCGGCGCGGAGGCCGGCACCGACAGCGCCGAATCGCCCGTCGCCGTACCACCGCCGACCGAAGATGCTGCGCCGTCGGCGGAGACTGAACCCGTGGTTGCTGAACCCGCGGAAACGCCGGCCGTGGACACCCTCGGGACGGCGGCGCGGGATCCCGCTCCCGCGGCCGAATCGATCGACGAAGCCGTCTACTTTCGACCGAACCGCGTCTACATCACCTCCGACGCCCGTATTCAGCTGGACAATCTTCTCGAACGGCTGCGGCGGGACCCGGACGCGCGGGTGACGATCGTCGGGCACACGGCGCTGTTCGGTACCGAAGAGGGGCGGACTGAAATCAGTCGTGGTCGCGCGGAACGTGTGGCGGAGTACCTTCGCCGGGAGGGCCTGGGGCCGGAGGCGGATGTGCAGGTGGAATGGATGGGCTCACGCGCGCCGGTGACACGGGATCCGGATGAGCAGTACCGGAACCGCCGGGTCGAGATCACGGTGGACCCGCGGTAGACACGGCGCCGGCATCAGGCCCGTTTGGCCGAGATACTGACGGCGTCACCGTTTCAATCCCCGCCGTCCCCTGAGCCCCCGCCGGACAGCACCCGTTCCAGGACATTCTGCAGGATACGCTCGTTCACCGGTTTGGATACGAAATCGTCCATCCCGGCGTCTCGGCACTGGGCAACGTCCTCGTCGTAGCTGTGAGCGGTGAGGGCAACGATCGGCGTCGCGGGCATGCCACTGCGTTCCTCCCAGGCACGGATTCGGCGGGTCGCCTCGAGCCCGCTGATGCCGGGAAGCCCCAGGTCCATGAGCACCACGTCGAGATTCCCGCGTCGGACGCGTTCCACGGCTTCGGTGCCGCTCGTTGCTTCCTCAACCGTGTAGCCGTTTCGGCCCAGGTGCCTGGCGATATACATGCGGCTGATCGCTTCGTCTTCGCAGACCAGGATCCGGCGGCTGAATGTCTCGACCGGGTCCCGATTTGCCGGTGGTGCCAACGGCGCGGGTCCGTTCCCGCTGACGGTTTCCGCCGGTTGTACCCGAAGCGCGTTTTCCACGGCCCCACGGGACACGCCGGTGGCGCGGACGTGGTTGTCGCTCACCACGGTGAGGGGCACGCGAAAGGTGAACGTGGAACCGACGCCTTCGGTGCTGTCGAGGACGATGTCTCCGCCCATGGCTACAGCCACCTGTCTGACGATCGCCAATCCGAGGCCCACGCCACGGCCCGTCTTGGTGTAGCCGCTTTCCAGTTGCAGAAAGCGTTCGAAGATCCGTGCCCGGGCGTTTTCCGGGATTCCACGGCCGGTGTCCTGGACGGAAAACGCGAAGGTGCCGTCGGCGTCACGGGTGACGCCAACACGAATTACGCCGCGGTCGGTATACTTGACGGCGTTACTTACGAGGTTGGTCAGGATCTGAACCAGCCGACCCTGGTCGCCACTGACGATATCATCGGCCTCCGGGATATCGACCTGGTGCTCGATTCGCAGCCCTTTCTCCCCGGCGGTTTCGGCAAAGAGTCGAACGACGTAGTCGATCGAGTCGCGGATGGAGAACGGCTGGTGTTCCAGTTTGAGCTCTCCGGATTCGATTCGTTCGAAATCCAGTATGTCGTTGACCAGCGTGTTCAGATTGCCGGCGGCGACGCGGGAGTAGCGCAGGTATTCCCGCTGCACCGTGTCCAGATCGGTTTTGGCCAGAAGCGAGAGCATGCCGGTCATCCAGTTCAACGGCGTGCGTATCTCGTGGCTCATGTTGGCGAGGAAGAGGCTTTTTGCTCGGGACGCTTCCTCCGCCTGGAGTCGCGCGTGCTGGATCTCCCGCGTTCGCTCGTGAACCTTCCGGTCAAGTTCGCGGTTGAGGCGTTCCTGCTCTTCGAGCCGGTGCTGGATTGCGGTGTCCCGGCGCCGGATTGCATAGGCCACCAGCACGAGCACGCCGAGTGCCAGAATGGAATACCCGGCGTACGCTCCGGTGGTGCGCCAGATCGGCGGCTCGACGGTGACCGGAATGCTCAGCCCCTCGCGGTTCCAGTTGCCGCGGCTCCCGGCCCCGACGATCCGGAGCGTGTAGGAGCCGGGTTGCAGGTTGGTGTAGCTGCCGAACGTCCGTGTTCCGGTCGAGATCCAGTCCCGATCGAACCCGTCGAGCCGATAGGCGTAGACGTTCTGCTCAGGCTGGGAGTAGTCCAGCGCCGAGAACGAGAACGAAAAGTAGTTTTCCCCCGGTCCGAGTCGAATCCCGTTGTCGGCCACCGCTGCCAGGTTCTCGCCAACCTCGGAGCGCCCCGGAATGAGGAGCGAGGTGAGCACGACGGGAGGGACAAACTCCGTTGCCTCCGCGTCCCGCGGATCGATGATCGTGACCCCGTTGGTGCTCCCGAGAAACAGGCGGCCGTCCGGGGCTCTGATCGCGCCAACCGTCATCTCCCGTCCTACCAGTCCGCTGGAGTCATCGAGGTTCCGTACGGTTCCGGTGTCCGGGGTGTACACGGATACGCCCACCGGGGTTGCGAGCCACAGGTCGCCATCGGTCGCTTCGACGATCCGCGAGACGTGGTTGCTGGCCAGTCCGTCGCGCGTCGACAGATACGAGAAGGAGTCCGTCCGGGGATCGTAGCGGTTGACGCCGCCGCCGCCGGTGGCGACCCACATCGTGCCGTCGGCGGATACGTGGATGTCGCGGACGTTGTCGCTGCTGATCGTTGCTGGATCATCCGGATCGTGACGGTAGCGGGTGAAGGTCTCGGTGGTTCGGTCAAAGCGGTTGAGGCCGTCGTTCGTCCCGACCCAGATCGTGCCGCCGGCGTCCTCTACGATCGCGCGGACAAGGTTGTCGCTGAGGGAGGTCGGGTCGCCCTCAACGGAGGCGTACTGGCGAAACGTCCCGGCCTCCCGGTCGAACACGACCACGCCGGCGGTGTTCGTTCCGATCCAGAACGCACCGTCGTGATCCTCGTACAGTTCAAAAATGACGTCCTCCGGGAGCGAAGCGGGACCGTCGCCGGCGAGGTACTGCCGAAAACGATCACTCTCGGGAAGAAAACGGTTCAGACCGCGATTGGTTCCGATCCACAGCGTGCCGTCGGTGGTCCGGGTGATCACATTGACGATGTCGTTGCTCAAGGACCCGGGATCGTCCGGGGTGTGGCGGAACGAATCGAAGCTCGAAGCTTCGGAGCGCCGGCGCTGAAGACCGCCGCCGTAGACCCCGTACCATTCGGTGCCGTCCCGGTCGACATGGATGCTAACGACCTTTCCGGGGGGCAGCGACCGGGGATCGTCGGGTTCGTGCTGATAGGTGACGAACCGGTTCTTCCACGGCACGAATGTGTTGATGCCTCCCCCGTTTGTGCCGATCCACACGATTCCCGAGGTGTCCTCGTAGAGCGAGTAGATGACGTCGTGGCTCAGGGCCCCGATCGTTCGGGGTACCGCCCGCACGGTCTGAACCACCTCACGCCGGCGCGGATCTATCAGGTGCAGCCCGCTCCCCCAGGTTCCCACCCACATCGTCCCGTTGGAAGAGATCAGCAGTGTGTAGACTTCGTCGCCGTCGAGCGGGATCGTGTCGATCACGCCGGCGTCGCGATCGACGAGGGACACGCCTCCGCCCCAGGTCCCGACCCAGAAGCGATCGGAATCGGTCGGATCGTCGATGATCGTCATGACGTACGGTGACGGGAGGGCGGCCGCACCCTCGGTATCGATCGTGCGAAAGGAGTCGGTGGCGGCGTCGTAGCGGGAGAGTCCTCCATACGTTCCGACCCACAGCGTCCCGCGGTCGTCGAGGAAGAGGCTGCGCACAACCTTGTCCGGCAGGCCTCCGTCGCCGGCCCCGTAGCGGGTGAACGTTCCCGTCTCCTCGTCTAACAGGTTGAGGCCGTCGAGCGTTCCCACCCACAGACGGCCATCGGCATCGCGTGTCAGCGCAACCACAACGTTATTGCTGAGGGACCGTTCGTCACCGTCGCGCATGCTGAAGTGGACGAACGTCTCGGTGGCGGGGTCAAAATGGTCGAGCCCGCCGTAGGTCCCCAGCCACAGCGTATCGTCGGAGTCGCGGTACACCGTCTGGATCAGGTTGTTGGCGAGGGAGTTGGCGTTGAAGGGATCGTTCTCCCACGACCGCATCCCGTAGCCGTCGAAACGGTTAAGTCCCGCCTGCGTGCTCAGCCACATGAATCCGGAGGAGTCCTGGGTGATACCGGAGACGGAGGCGCTGAGGAGCCCGTCCGAGAGACGGAGCGTGTCGAAACGGATCGACCGGGGGCCGGGTTGCGCCCATGCCGGTGCCGTTGCCAGACCAAGGAGACCGATGAACAGCGAAACGATCGCTCTGTGTGCGGGACCCATATGGAAGTATCGTACGCCGGAACTCCGTCGCCGCGCAAATCGCCACGGCGGGATTCACCGCTTCGTCGAGGGAGCCACCACCCGATCGGCGAACGCGTCGATGATCGCCTCGAGGCGTGCCGGAGTCGCGAGGGCCCCGACCCATTCGGTCGGGATTGCGGCGGATCCGAACCGCGCGCCTGCCAGGGCTCCGGTCACGGCGGCGACGGTGTCGGTGTCCCCGCCGAGGTTCACCGCCAGGAGCACCGCGTCACGGAAGCTGCGACCCCGGGCGAGACACCAGAGCGCCGCCTCCAGCGTATCCACGACGTAGCCGGTGGAACGCACATCGTCGCGGTGGAGTCGGAACAGGTCACCGGAGACGATTCGGCGGAACACCGGCAGCTCCTCGAGGGCGTCGGAGGAAATCGCCTGGCGAACCTCGGGGCCGTCCAGCGCCGCGACCGCGTCGCCAACGACGTGTGGCACGGGAGTCCCGGCCCGGGCGCCCAGTAGGCGGTGCACGACGAGACCGTACAGGACGGTGGCGAGTCGGCTGCGCGGGTGCCGGTGGGTCAGTGCCGCGGCGCCCTCGAGGATGGGCACGGCGACGGCGGGAGGTCCATCCCGGGTCCACGCCGCCACCGGAAACGCCCGCATCAGCGCGCCGTTCCCGTTGTCGCTCTCGTCGTTGCCGCCGCAGGCGTGGGGTGGGACACCGTCTCGGAAACGGCGCAGGGCCGCACGGGTGGTGCGGCCCAGTCCGAATGCGACACCGTAGGGTGTGTAGGCGCCGTCGAACGCCCAGCGGCCAAACCGTTCCAGCTGGTCGAGGGGATCCCAGCCCCGCCGGGCGAGGCTGTCGGCACCCGCGAGGGTCATGGAGGTGTCGTCGCTCCACGTGCCCGCCGGCTGTCCGTGGACACCGCCGCCGCGCATGGCAGACACGGGCGCACTGTCCATCTCCCGACGGGGGACCCCTTCCACCGGCACGCCCAGGGCGTCGCCCACGGCGGTTCCCCACAACGCTCCGGTGATCCGTTCATGTATCTGCATATTCGTATACACTATACGGCATGAACGATCTGCTCACAGCGCTCATGTCCAGGCGGTCGGTGCGCGCGTATCGCGACGATGCGGTGGAGCCGGACGTCCGGGACCGTATTCTGGAGGCGATGCGCCGCGCTCCGACGGCGGGAAACCAGACGCAGTACTCGGTGATCGAAGTGGAGGACCCCGGAGCGCGCAAGACGCTGGCCCTGACCTGCGACAACCAGCCGTTCATCGCGTCGGCCCCGTGGGTGCTGGTATTCCTGGCCGACGTCCAGCGGCTCCTCGACTACTACTCCCATTCAGGCGTTACCCCGAAGCCACCGCGGGAGGGTGATGCGCTGCTGGCTACCGCCGACGCGTTCGTCGCAGCCCAGACGGCGGTGATCGCGGCGGAGGCCGAGGGGCTCGGGTCGTGCTATATCGGCGACATCCTCGAGCACTACGAGACGGTCCGCGACCTTCTCAACCTGCCGCGCTACGTGCTGCCGGTGTCGCTGATCACCTTCGGCTACCCCACGGAACAGCAGCGACACAGACCCCAGCCCGGCCGGATGGAGCGGTCGTCGTTCGTGTTCCGTGATCGCTACCACCGGCTCAGGGGCGACGACCTTGCGCACGTATACGACTACGCCGACCCGGGCCCCGATCGCTACCGGTCCGGCGCCGACACCTTCGGTCAGCATATGCACGACCGGAAATACGCCAGCGACTTCATGAACGAACTGCGGCGTTCGGTGGCGGTCATGTTCTCATACTGGCGCTGAGTCGGCCCGCGCCCGTTGACAGGGGCAGCCTCTGTCCGTACCGTTCTGGCATGCAGCATTTTCTGGGCGTCGACATCGGCGCGAGCACCGTAAAACTTGGTTTGATCGACGCCGACGGCGCGATCGTTGGATCCCGCCACGACTACGACTCCGAAGCCAGCGGCGGTCCCCAGGCGACCATGCGTGTCATCGCCGACGCGCTGCCGCGTCTCCTTGACGAGAACGGGATTTCCGACGCTCCGCCGATCGCGGTCGGGGCGTGCAGTCCCACGCCCGTCAGCGCCGACGGACTGTGCGTGTACCCGACCAACATCGATGCCTCCTGGGAGGGGGTGAACGTCAAGGAGCTCCTCTCGGAGACGCTCGACGTCCCCGCCTACCTGCTGAACGACGGCGACGCCGCCGCCTACCGGGAGTACGCCGTTCGCAGGGCGCAGGGTCGTGCCTCCGACGGCATGGTGCAGTTTATCACCGGAACCGGTCTCGGCGGATCGATCATCGTCAACGGCGAGGTTTTCGCGGGCCCCGGCGTGACCGCCGAGCTCGGGCACGTCGTAACCGATACGTCATCCGATGCCGACCGCTGCGGGTGCGGCGCCACCGGGTGCGCCGAGACGCGGGCCAGTCTGACCGGTCTGGCCAACATCGTCCGCCACCGCGGTGAGCGGGGGCAGCTCCCGGAGGAGCTGGCCGGTGAACCACGGCTGGCGGCGCGGAAGCTTCGGGCGCTGGGACAGGTGCCGGATCCGCTGCCGGTGGTCCGCGATATCTGGAAAGAGTATTTCACGCACATCGGTCTGGCGGCGCGAACGGTTGCCAACACCGTGGGATGCGATCTGATCGTGATTTCCGGCGGCGCCCAGGAACGCGAGGCCCACGCCGACGAGGCGTCCTGGCGACGATTCCTGGACGAGGGGATCGAGACGATCAAGGGAGAACTCCACCGGTCGTTCCCCCATCTGCGTCGTATTCGCGTTGAGTGGGCGATCGACCAGCTTGCCGACAGTGCCGCCTACGGCGCCGCCGCCTACGCCCGCCACGCCGTGAACGACTGAGGCGGGGCGGAGCGGCCGCACGGAGCGTGCCGTCAGGTATCTCGCCGGCGGCCGCGCCACTCCCGGGCAAGAACAGCCATAAGGTACATGTCCAGGTATCGCCCGTCGCGGTACACATCCTCGCGCAGCACGCCGTCGCGGCTGAACCCCAGGGATTCGTAGAGCGCGATCGCCGGAGCATTGGCGGCAAACACCTCCAACCACACCTTGTGCAGATTGAGGCGGTCGAAGGCGAAATCGAGCAGCAGCGTCAGCGCCTCGCGGCCGTAGCCCTGGCCGCGATCCTCCCGGCGGGGAATCACGATCGCCAGGCTTGCCTGGTGGCTCGGGTCGTCGGTGGTGCGAAGGTCCACCTGCCCGATGTAGCGATCGCTGTCCCTGTCGGCGACGATGAACCGGTGCCCCGGAATACGGTTGTGGAGCACATCGTCCACATAGGTGCGGGTCATCGCCTCCGTCTGGACGCGGTCAAAGATCGGACTCAGATGGGAGGCGACTTCCGGATCGTTGATCCACGAGCGGATCGCCGAGAAGTCGTCTTCCCGGTATTCCCGCAGGTGGATTCGTGGGCCGATGAGGTGTGGCATGTCGTCAGTGTAGTGCGGCCGACCGACCCTGTCACCACCTGAACAGCCGGTGTACAATGCCGCATGGCAGATGCACCGGTGGCGATTTTCGACGGACACAACGATCTTGTCGGCCGCATGTTCGTGGACCCGACGATCGACTTCTTTTCGGGGCAGGGCACCGTCCATATTTCATGGGATGCGCTCCGCGCCGGTGGGATGGTTGGCGGGCTGTTCGCGTTGTTCGTCCCGCCCCGGGACGGAGAGGGCGGCGACACCGACGGCAGCAGTCCCGGTGTCGCGCCGCCCGTTCCGCTGGAACGTGCCCGACGGGTGGTATTCAGCCAGTTCGCCGCGCTCACCCGGCTCGCGGAGCGATCCGGTGGCCGTCTGAAGGTCTGTGGAAGCGTTGCCGAGATCGACGCGTGTCGCCGCGATGGCGTTGTCGCGGCGATCCCGCACCTGGAAGGGGCGGAGGCGATCTCCGCCGGGCTGGATGAACTCGACGTGCTCTACCACGCCGGGCTGCGATCGATCGGCCCCGTGTGGAGCCGGCACAACCGCTTTGCCCGGGGTGTCCCGATCTACGGGAATCTCGATCCGCGTGACGACCGCGGGCTATCGTCGGCGGGGCGACGGCTGGTCGCTCGGTGCCACGATCTGGGTATGGTCGTGGATCTGTCCCACATGACCGAGGCGGGGTTCTGGGATGTGGCGCGCATCGATCGTGGCCCGCTGGTGGCGAGCCACTCCAACGCCCGCGTCCTCAGCGACTGCCCCCGGAACCTGTCGGATCGGCAACTGGCGGCGATCGGCGACAGTGGAGGCCTCGTGGGGCTCAACTTCGCGACGATATTCCTGCGGAGTGACCGTGCGGTAAACGCCGACACACCGCTCCAGACGATGATCGATCACCTGCGGCATCTGGTGGATCACGCCGGTGTGGATCACGTGGGTCTGGGATCGGATTTCGACGGCGCGGTCATTCCCCGGGACATCGGCACCGCCGCCGGTCTTCCTCGGTTCGTGGAGGCGATGCGGACGGCGGGGTTTTCCGCCGAAGAGATCGAGAAGATCTGCTGGGGCAACTGGCGCAGGTTGCTCCAGCAGGTGTGGCGCTGACGGCCTCCGGTCCCGGGGGTGCCCGGTCCCGTCATCAGCCCAGTGCCACGTCCAGCGCCATCATCACTGCAAACCCCGCGAGCGTGCCCACGGTGGCCAGATCGGTGTTCTCGTTGTGCTGCGACTCGGGAATCAGTTCCTCGACGACCACGAAGATCATGGCGCCAGCGGCAAACGCCAGGGCGTAGGGCAGGATCGGCCGCATGAGCAGCACCGCGGCGGCACCGCCCACCGCCGCCACCGGTTCGACGGACCCGGACAGCTGACCGAACCAGAACGCGCGTCCGCGACTCATCCCCTCGCGCCGCAGGGGAACCGAGACCGAGGTACCCTCCGGCAGGTTCTGGATGCCGATGCCCAGGGCCAGGGCGATCGCACCGCCAATGGACGCCGAGGGAATGCCGGCGGCTACAGCGCCGAACGCCACACCGATGGCGAGTCCCTCGGGGATGTTGTGGATCGTGATCGCGAGAACGAGCAGAATCGAGCGTTGCCAGCTCGTGGACAGTCCCTCGGCCTCCTCGATCGGGTTCCCGATGTGCAGGTGCGGCAGAACCTTGTCCACGGCGAGCATGAACAGTCCGCCCGCGAGAAACCCGACGACCGCAGGAACCCACGCGGTCATCTCCTGCTCTCCCGCCATGTCGATCGCCGGCGCGAGGAGCGACCAGAAGATGGCGGCGATCATGACGCCGGCGGCAAAACCCATCATCGCGTCCAGCGCTTTTTTGCTCACCTCCCGGAACGGGAAGACAAAGGCGGCGCCTAGGGCGGTGACACCCCACGTGAAAAGGGTCGCGAGGAGGGCCTGAAGGACCGGGCCCAGGGAGCTGAACCAGGTCATTCGAACCGCGCCGATGTCGAAACGATCTTCATCATAGGGTGGGAAGGTAGCGACGCCGGCCGGCGCCGGTCAAACGTCGGCCGCGGCAGGCGGACGTTTTGGTGGTCGCCGCCGGAACGAAAGCGGTACACTTTGACCGATATGCGGCGCAGAATCGTGGGTCGGATACTGCCGGCGGCGGCCATTCTCATGGCGATCGTGGGCTCGCTTGATGTATTGATACAACGGGACGTTCTGCAGGCACGACGGGCGCAGCAGGAGGCTGCTGTCCAGTCCCGGACCGGCTCGGTCCGGGCGTACGTGGAAGAGGTTCTCACGTCAGACTTGCGCGTCGTGGACGTCATGGCGGCCTATGCGGAGGTACATCCCGACCTCGGAGAGGACGAGTTCCAGGCGTTCGCAGAACGCATCGCACGAGATGCCTCGACGCTTCGCAACCTCGTGCTGGCACCGGACCTGACGATTCGCCACGTCTATCCCCTCGAGGGAAACCAGGGGATCCTCGGCGTGGATTACCGGGACGTGCCCGAGCAGTTGCCGGGAGTCCTGCAGGCGCGCGATTCCGGCTCCCTGGTTCTGGTGGGGCCGCTGGAGGTTCTCCAGGGCGGTATCGGACTCCTGGCACGGGCACCGGTGTTCGTCTCCGACGGAGAGGGTGCTCCCGAGTTCTGGGGGATCGTCGCATCCCTCATCGACGTCGACCAGCTGATCTCCCTGATCGATCCAATGATCGTCCGGTACGGACTGAAGGTGGCCATCCGGTCGAACCCGATGGCGAGCGGTCCGCAGCCGGTGTTCTACGGTCCCCCGGAACTGTTCGATGAGCCCGACGCCGTGCGCCGCGACGTATCGGTACCGGGCGGATCGTGGCAGATCGCCGCTGCCCCCGTCGATGGGTGGATCACGCGGCCGCCACACGCGATTCTGATCCATGGTCTCGCGCTTGGCGTGTTCACCTCGGGGCTCCTCCTGATAGTGGGGCGTCTCCGGCGGGACGAGCGGATCCGTGAGAGCGAGGAGCAGGTGCGGGCAAACGCGGCGCTTCTGGACCTCTTCTTCCGCCAGGGACTGGACGGCTTTTTCTTCATGATGCTCGACGAGCCGATCGAATGGCACGATGGCGTCGACAAGGAGGCCACGCTCGACTGGGTATTCGAGCACCAGCGTGTCACCAAGGTCAACCGGGCGATTCTCGAGCAGTACCGCGCCACGGAGGAAGAGTTTCTGGGACGAACCCCCGCCGATTTCTTCGCCCATGACCCACAGGCGGGCCGGCAGATCTGGCGTCAGTTCTTTGACACGGGATCGCTGCATATCGACACCAACGAGCGGCGCTTCGACGGTTCCGACATGACCGTAGAGGGCGACTACATCACGATCCGCGACGCCGCGGGACGGATTACGGGGCACTTCGGCATCCAGCGGGACGTGTCGGTACAACGGGATGCCGAGGCCCAGCTCAAGCGGTACATCGACATCGTTGACCGTCACGTGATCACCTCGCAGACGGACCTTTCGGGACGGATCACCTACGCGAGCGACGCCTTCGCCCGGATCAGCGGCTACTCCCGCCAGGAACTCATCGGGGAGGATCACCGACTGGTTCGCCACCCCGATACCCCGGAGGAGCTGTTCCGCGACATGTGGCAGGCGATCTCTTCCGGTCGTACGTGGCACGGCGAAATCATGAACCGGCGGAAGGACGGCTCAGCCTACTGGGTGGAAGCCGATATCTCCGCCCTGGTGGACCGGCACGGTACCCGCTACGGCTACATGTCGGTGCGGAAGGACATCACCGCACAGAAGCAGCTCGAGGTCGTATCGGTAACGGACCCCCTGACGGGGCTGTTCAACCGGCAGCGGTTGGACGCGGTCCTCGAGGCCGAACGCAGCCGGTTTGAGCGCTACGGGCAGCGGTACGCGGTGGTTCTGATGGACATCGACCACTTCAAGCGGATCAACGACGAACACGGGCACCAGCAGGGCGACCGGGTGCTCACCTCGGTCGCCGAAACACTCCGGCGATCGATTCGCGCCTCCGATACGGTCGGGCGATGGGGCGGTGAGGAGTTCCTCATCGTGTGTCCGCATACCGACATCGACGGCGCCGCTGCGCTGGCGGAGCACCTGCGAAACGCGGTGCAGGCGCTGGACGCAGAACTTCCCGCGCCGATCACCGCCAGTTTTGGTGCCGCCGAGGTCACGATAGCCGACACCGACGACCTGGTCGGTCGCGTGGACCGCGCGCTCTACCGCGCCAAGGAGAACGGACGGAATCGGGTCGCCACGGCATCGTCGACACCGGAGGACCGTGCGTGAGAGTCCTTCTTCTGGGAGGTACCGGGACGGTGGGATCGGCGATCGTTCCGGCGCTCCTGCGACGGGGAGCCAGGGTCTCAATGCTGGTTCGATCAGCCCTGGGGGCGGCGAGGGCAGAGGAACTCAGCGCGCGCCCCGTCGTCGGCGATATCGTGGAACCGGCCGAGTGGCGCAGGGAACTCGGCCGGGTCGACGCGGTTGTGCACACGGCGAATACCTTCGGCCCCGACATGCCGGAAACCGACCGGACCCTTCTGGACGTGTTCCAGGCCGAGCTCCCTGTCGGAGCGGCAGTTGTCTATACAGGGGGCGTATGGCTCTACGGCGATTGCGGAGACCGGCTTCGGGACGACGACGGTCCGTGGAATCCGCCGCCGGGCTGGCAGTGGAACGCCGGGATCGCCGCGGCGGTAAAGGAGAGCCCGGAACTCCGGGGCATGGTTGTACACCCGGGGAACGTCGTGGTGTCCGGGGACCTTCCGGCGCCGCGGATGCTGGTGGAGGAGGCCAGACGGCACGAGGTCGTACGGACCCCCGCCGCCGACGACGTCCGATGGCCGCTCGTCGCCGCCGATGACCTCGGTGACCTCTACGCCCGGGTATTGGAGCACGGGAGCGCCGGGCTGGACTATCTGGGAGTCTCGGACCCCGGTGTTCCGGTTGGAGCGATCGCCGAACGCCTTCGGGACGCGCTCGCCCTCACCGCGACGCGGGAACGGCTGCCGGCCGACTACTGGCGGTCCGAGTACGGGGCGTGGGCCGAGGGCTATCGCCTGTCGCAGCAACTGTACGCCCGGCGCGCGATCGAGGATCTCGGGTGGGCGCCGCAGTGGCGGTTCTCATCCTCCGTTGCCTGACACGGCTGTATATAGAAGATTGTTGCATCCCGCCACGCAACTCGTGGCACAGACGGCACTTCTCACGCGGTACACCGATTATCGGAAGCAAACCACCCTGATGTCGTGAGATATCGGCGTTTTTGCAACAGGCTTCTGTACACTGCCGCTGGATGCTACCCGTCGAGCGACCGGCGAAACTCGTGGAGGGCGAGTGGGATCTGAACCGTCTCTCCGACCGGTGTGCGCCGCATCGCGTCCTCGCCCTCGGGTGGAAGAAGCGCCCACTGTCCGGCAACCGAGCGCACCCGCCGCTGGTCCCGCGATTCCAGCGCCGTGACCGTTTCCATCAGCAGGTCCCGTTCCACCGCCAGGTCGGCGGCCCCGGCGCCGGGGTCGTCCCGCCAGTGGCGCAACGATCGAACCGCCTGGACCGCCGGGAGAAGGAGACGCATCACCGCGTTGTGGGTTGCCTCGACGATCGCGTTCATCATCTCCGACGACCGGTCGCGGATCTCGTCAACGTTCTGCGAACGCCCGCTCCGTTCCATGGCATCGAGGTAGCGCTCGACCGCCGTGCGAATCGTTGCCAGTTCGGCGTCCGTGCCGTTTGCAGCGGCCAGCGCCATCACGTCGGGCAGCAGCGACCGCTGAAACTCTTCGACGTCCCAGGCGGTTGCGCGTTCCCGGCGCAACGCCAGACGGAATGCATCCGCCACCGCATCCATAGGGGAGTCGGTAACAAAGGCACCGCGACCGTGACGAACCACCACCAGGCCGCGCGCCGCCAGGAGACGCACCGCGTCGCGCACAACGCTGCGGCTGACGTCGAACTGCCGTGAGAGTTCCGGTTCCGTGGGAATCGTGTCGCCGGCGTGGTAGTCGCCGGCAATGATCGCCTCCGTCAGGTGGTCGGCAAGGCGTTCGGCCATCGTTCCGCGTGCCAGCGGTGTCCCGTGTGGAGTGTGCATGGTTTCACGGTACACCGGCACCGTACATTTAACAAGATTATGATATGGTCATATGATGACCATATGAATACGCGAATTTCCGGGTCCTTCGCGATCCCGATGCTCCACCATCTGGCCATGGGGATGATGATCCCCGTGCTGTCGCTCCTACAGGTCGCCAGGGGGCTTTCGCTGGCGGCGGTGGGGCTCAACATGGCGATCTACGCCGGGACGGTGGTGGTCCTCGAGCTACCCACCGGTCGTCTCGCCGACGCGATCGGGCGTGTTCGCACCTACCGCGCCTCGGTGGCCGTGCAACTCGTGGGGTACACCGTGGTGGCGCTTGCACACGGCGCCACGGGGCTGGCGGTGGGGTTCCTGTTCATGGGGACGGCACGGGCGCTGTCGTCGGGGAGTATGGACGCGCACTTCGTCGACGAGTTCCACCGTCTCCGACCCGGCGGCACGCTCAGCGCCTTTCTGGCGCGGATCGCGGTGTGGTCGACCCTGGGCCTCGCGGTGGGCAGTCTGGCGGGGGGCTATGCGCCGGATGTCCTGGGTCCGTGGGGTGCGGGGATCGTCGGTGGTGACCGTTTCAGCGCCAACATTCTGCTCGCAGCGGTCGTGACGGTGGCGGAGCTGATCGCCACGCTGCGGGTCGTGGTGGACCGCCCCGGGGCCATCGGGGGCGGCGAAACGGACTCCGACCGGGTACCGAACGCGACGCCGTCTCTGGTGCGCACCCTGATCGGCAACCGCGGCATCCTCGCGCTCCTAGGCGTTGCCGCGACCTGGGGCGTTGCGTTCAGCGGACTGGAGGCGTTCTGGCAGCCCCACCTCGCGAATATGCTGCCGGGGTCGGCGAACACGGCGGGAACCGCGGTCTTCGGGTATCTCACCACCGGGTACTTTCTCGCCGGGGCGGCGGGGAACGCGCTTGCGGCGGTGGTGGCACCGGGCGGTCCGCGGGGATCGCTGCGCTTCCTGGTCACGGTGCGTGTGGCCGTGGGCGTCGGGTTCGTCGCGCTTGCGTTCCAGCAGGGGGTCACCGCGTTTGCCGCGGTCTACCTGCTGCTGTTTGCCCTCAACGGGCTCATGAGCGCGCCCGACGACAGTCTCTTCAACGACCGGACGCCGGCGCGGCTGCGGTCGACGCTGCTATCCACGCGGTCGCTCGCGCTGCAGGCCGGGGGCGCCGCCGGCGCCGCCGTCATGGGACGCCTGGCGGACCGGATCGGGACCGGTGTGGTGTTCGCCCTCGGCGGCGCGGTCATGGTGGCGTCGGCGCTGCTCTACCTGGTGCCGGCGCCGCAGCGGTCTTCAAGCGCGTCGGGCGATCGACGCGTAGAGACGGCGGGGAACGATCCCGACGAGCGCCCTGAGCAGGCGGTTCCAGCCACCGGGGACGTACACGGGGTCAGCGTGGGGTGATCGGCGGCGGTACCGGCGCAGCGACCGTTCAGCAACGTCCCTGGCGGTCATCCAGCGGACGATACCGCGGTCGCGTCGCCGATCCGCCGCCCAGTCCAGCCGGTCGTGGAATTCGGTGTGGGTAAACCCCGGGCACAGAACCTGCGAGTGCAGGCCGTCGCGGGCCAGTTCCGGTTGTATCGCGCGACCGAGGGCCACGAGAAATGCCTTGGTGGCGGTGTACATCGCCGGTCCCGGCATGGGGGCAAACGCCGCCAGCGACGAGACCAGAATGACCCCCGGTGGCAGCGGGCCTGGAGCGCGGTCTGTGTCCGCGCCTGCGCGCTCACCGCGAGGACCACGGGCGGCTCGGTCGGCCGGCACGGTTCGCCCTGCATGTGCCGAGCGGCGGATACCGGGCACCGCGGAACGCACGAGAACGGCGGCGCACTGCATGTGGAGTTCGCCCATGGTGCGAATCTCGGTGCGGTCGGTATCGAAAAATCGCTCCCGGTGACCGTAGCCCGCGTTATGGATCAGGACGGTGAGGTCGGGCGTGGCCTCCAGCCGCGCGGCCAGGGCATCGGCTGCGGCGGCCGTCGCCAGGTCGCCGATCCAGACCTCAACGTGTACGCCGTGGGTGCGCTCCAGCGACGCCGCCAGCTCCTTGAGCTGCGGTTCGCGGCGGCCGGTGACCAGCAGATCGTGCCCCGCCGCCGCCGCGAGTTCAGCGTACGCGCGGCCGATGCCGCTGGTGGCCCCGGTGATACAAACGGTGTGTGCCATCTGTCTATGGTATCGACATCAGGCCGATGCCGACCAGCGCCAGGGCGATTCCGGCGCCGCGGACGACACCGATTCGTTCGCCGTGGATCAGCCGTGAGAGCAGGACGGTCTGGGCGGGGTAGGCCGACGCGATGACCGTGACGATCGCCAGGACGCCGACGCGCAGTGACACCACGAAGGCGATATTCGCGGACATATCCAGAATCCCCGCTGCCAGGACCATCGGCCAGTCCGCGACGACGCGCCGTGAGGTTCGACGCACCGTGGCCGCCGCCAGCATGACCGTGACCGACGTGAGGCGGGCCGCCGCCAGGGGCCACATACCCGCAGCGCCCGCAGGCCGACTGATCGTGATGAAGAACAGACCGAACCCCACACCGGAGATCAACGCGTCCGAGAGGGACGCGCGCATGCGTCGCGGATCGGCGCGAACCGGGCCGGCGTCCGGATTCCACGACATGAGCACGATCGCCGGGAGCGACACACCGATTCCGACACCGGCGGTGAGAGAGATCGCCTCGCCGGTGGCCACGCCGAAGATCACCGGGACCGCTGCGCCGGTGACCGCAGTAAGCGGCGAGACCACCGAGACGTAGCCGCGGGCGAGGCCGCGATACAGAAACGCCAGTCCCACCATACCGGCGACACCGGCGGCGGCACCCCACGCCAGGTCGACCGCGGTCACGGCGCGGACGCCCCGGTCCACCAGGGCGAATCCGGTGACGATCGCGAGTCCCGCCAGTTGCGACCAGATCAGGACAGCGGGTACCGAGTTCTTTCGGCTGGCGACGCCGCCGGCGAAATCCGCGGTACCGAAACACAGCGCCGCCAGGGACGCCAGAAGTACAGCCATGGCCGCGAATCTATCGGGTTTGGCGTGCGGTTTACAAGCGATCCCGCGGCGCCTATTCTCATGGCGTGGACATTCGAGGGAAGCAGGTGCCCAACCCCTACGTCGGGCACGACGGTTATCATTGCTTTGGATGCGATCCGGACAACAGGTCCGGGCTGCAGCTTCAGTTCTTCGTGGACGGCGACACCGTGTACAGCAGGTGGGAGCCCCGCGCCGAGCTGGAAGGATACCCCGGCGTGATTCACGGCGGGATTCAGGCCACACTGGCGGACGAAACCGGCGGCTGGTGGTTGCATGCCGTGCGGGGCACCGCCGGTATGACCCGGGATCTGCAGATCTCCTACCATCGGCCGGCTCAGGCCGACGACGGTCCGTTTCTGCTCACGGCGCGGCAGGTGGAGGACCGTGGCCGCGATGCGGTTATCGAAGTCACGATCCACGGCGGGAGCGGCGCGCTGTTCAGCACGGCCCGGTGCACCTACGCCGTGTTCAGCGAGGAACTCGCCCGGCGCAAGCTGCACTTTCCGGGCGGGGCGGCGTTCCGGCCGGTGGACTGATGATGACGGTCCCGAGCACCGACGCCGCCACAGAGACCCGGGCGACGTGGCCGAACCGCTGCCGGCCGCCCGGTGATCGCCCGAGGACTGGGCGTCCTGCGAGCGTTCGCCCTCCCTCCAGCCCACGGCTTCGGCGTCTTCAGGTCATACTCATGGCGGGGCTCGTTCTGACGCTGACCGGCTGCGTGGAGGTGGTGCAGTACATCTCCGGTTCCGCCGATTCGCTGGACGTCTACCTGCGCGTGGCGCTGCAGAAAAGCGCCTTCGAACTCGCCAACAGTTTCGCCGACGATCCCCAGGACATGGACCAGGTATTCGAGAACGAGTTCGACCTGCAGGAAGACGACGTCATCGGAGATCTCCCCGATTTCATTCAGGCGAACTACAACCCCGTGAACTCCGAGTTCGAGTACGGGTTCGAACTGCGCTACAAGCTCCGGCGGGACCAGCTCGACGCGCTCATAGACTCCGGCATGCTGCCGGACAATGATGCCGACGCCGCATTTGTTCCGCGGGTGAACGATGAGGGAATCTCGATCCCGCTGGCGGAAGGTGGGGGCACCGACGCCGCCGCCGGCGGGGACCAGATGGCCGCCGCGTTTCTCGGGGGCTCCAAGTACCGTCTCATGATCTCCCGGCGACTGGCGGGGACGGTATCTGCCGCGAGGCTGGTGACTCCGGAGGAGACGACGCAACTCGACGTAACCGAGCTTCCGGACGTCTGGATGATCGAGTTTCCCGTCCTCCTGTGGCTGTCGGCGCCGGCGGGCGCGCGCCTCGAGATCGAGTACTGACCGCCGCGGCGTCTACCGGTCCAGCAGTCGGTCGATTTCCGCGACCTGCTCCTGACTCAGCGGGCCAAAAGCCATGGCGCCGGCGTTCTCCTGCACCTGCTTCACCGATTTGAAGCCCGGGATCGGGATCGTTCGCCCGCTGCGTGCCCAGAGCCAGGCGAGGGCGCCCTGCACCAGGCTGCGGCCGTCGGTGGTGAGGATGTCGCGGATCGCGGCGACCCGGCCCAAAAACTCCTCGCTCGGTTTTCCCCGCACGAAGTACTTCATCCAGTCGGGGCTGTTGGGGCCGCGGACGTCGGCGGGGTCGCTGATACCACCGCGGTCGTATTTGCCGGTGAGCAGTCCCATCGCCAGCGGGCCGCGGTTTATCGCCGCCAGGTTCTGCTGGTCGCAGAACCGGCGCATAGCAGGGTTGTCGTCCAGAACGTTCATTTGAAACTGAACTGAGGTGCAGGCAGGCGCCTCGGCAAAAACGGCCGCCCGCTCGGGCCAGTCCGTGCTCCATCCGAAGGCGCGAATCTTGCCCTCCCGCGTCAGGTCCTGAAGCGTGTCCCGGACCTCCGCAGCCCGATCGATATCGTACTCGTTGATGTGAAACTGCAGCAGGTCGATGTAGTCGCGGCCCAGTCGCTTCAGGGACGCCTCGCAGGCGCGGCGAATGTGTGTCGGCGAGGCATCGGAGCCGGTGATCTCCCGGGTTTGCTCGTTGAAGACGTTGCCGAACTTGGTCGCTACCACCACGTCGTGGCGCTCCGACCCCAGCGCCTGCCCAAGAATGCGCTCGCTGTGGCCGGCGCCGTAGACATCGGCGGTGTCGAAAAACGTGACACCGGCGTCGATCGCCGCGCGGATCGCCCGAACCGACTCGGCGTCGTCCACGTCACCCCAGCCGGATTGCACGCCCCCGGCGTGGAACGGACCACCGATCGCCCAGCACCCCATGCCCAGGGCGCTTACCTCAATACCGGATCGCCCAAGTGTTCGTTGCATCGTTCCAGCGTAGCAGTGCCGGCGGCGGTGCGCAACGGCACGGGGCGGCGCGGAACGCAGCGCCGGGCGCCCCCACACCGCCGGGCGCCTCCGCACCGCCTGTTTGCCCCCGCACCGCCTGGTTGCCCCCGCACCGCCTGGTTGCCCCCGCACCGCCGCGGCGATACCTTCTGGAGCGATGAAATGGTTTCGAGATACACACGCCGGCGGTGGACGAGTGACCGCTGCCGCCGTCACGGTTGCCGTTTTCGCCGTCACGGCGCTCGGGTCGTGCGCCCTGCTGGCACCCGCCGATGACGGCGGCGCGATCCCCGATGAGTTCACAAAAGAGATCGACGTGTTCGCCATCCCCGTGGTCGCCACCGACGCCGTATCCGATGCGAAGCTGCGCCACGGTGCGGCGATCCTCGCGGAGTACCTGGACGGAGACGGCGACGGAGTTGCGGACGACAGCGCGGTCGCGGAGCACATGGCGTCGAACGACTCGATCATGGTGATCGCCGCCTCGGTACAGGAACTGGAGTCGGTGGACTTCGGTGCGTTTCCCGGCGGCGGCAACCGCGTCGGCAGCATGGTTGCCGACGAGCTGGTCCTTGACCGGCCCATGACTTCCACCACCGGGTTCGACGCGGCGCTGGAGGAGGTCCTGCATCTGGTTACCGACACCGGATTCGCCGAGGTCTACCCCGACGTGTGGGGCGAGGCGCGCGGGAGCGACGTCGCCGACGCGATGGACCAGGCGCGCGGCGGCTACTTCGCCTCGGTGCCGTCCTCGTATCCCTCCGGCGCCTGGTACACCTACAGCGACGAATCCTGCGACTACGCCTGCCAGGTGACCGAGTACACCTACTGGGGAGTTACGACCTACCTGGGCCTGCAGGCGGACACCTGGCGCGCCCAGGCGATCGCCAACGAGTGGCAGCCGGCGACCAGATCGGACCTCCAGAACACCGACAGCGACCTCTACGCTCTGGTCAGCGACTGGTCCACCAACCGGGGGTTCCCGACAACAGCCCCCGACGGTACGTACTCCGGAATGGACCTCACCATCCGAACGCGATAACTTGATCCCCGGAGAAGGAGGACTTCATGCGACAGACTGCCCTAGTGATCACTCTGTGTGTGAGTGCGATCGCCATTGCAGCGGCCGGGGGACAGGGCGAATCGGCGCCCCAGGTCGCCCAGGCGGACGGATACCAGCGGGCCCAGGCCGCCGGAGTGGACGTACAATGGCGGGTGGACGGGGATACCCTCTCGGTGCGCATGACCGCCGCCACAACCGGCTGGGTTGCCGTCGGGTTTGACCCGACCCGCATGATGGCCGACGCCAACATGATCATCGCCTACGTGGAAAACGGAGAGCTCCGTATCGCCGACGATGTGGGAACCAGCGCCACCAGCCATGGTCGCGACACCGCCAACGGCGGTCGCGACGACATCATCCGCTCGAGTGGAACTGAATCCGACGGGGTCACACAGGTCTCCTTTGCCATTCCCCTGGACTCGGGCGACCCGACGGATCGTCCCCTGCGTCCCGGTTCCACCTACAGGGTGATCGTGGCTCACGGCCCCAACGGAGCCGACAATTTCGACGCCTACCACGCCGCCCGGGGATCGTTCGAGATGGAGTTGTAGTCAGGTGGCGCTGGAGCGGCCCGCTCTGCCGGAAGCGGCTCGCTCCGCCGGCAGCGACTGTGAAGGTGCCGACGTGGCCGCTTCCGCGGCGCCAGGACCTGCGACTGCAGCCTCGAAACGGATCACAAACGAGGGGGAGGGTGCGCGGTGGATCTCGAGCTGGCCGCCGAGCTGACGCACCAGTGCCACGATCAGTTTGAGGCCCAGCGTCGACGGGTGTTCGAAATCCACATCGTCGGCGATCGGCGGTCCGTTGTTCGCCACGACCAGCCGGCACCGTTTCTTTCCGGAGGCTGAATCGCAGGTGAGATCGACCGAGAACACCGATGTCTCCGCATCCGCCATACCGTGTTTGATCGTGTTGGTCGCCAGTTCGTTGACGATCAGACCGAGCGGGACCGCCTGGGATGTATCCACCCGGACGTCCTCGATGACACCCCGAATCTCCACCGGGCGGCCGGCGATCCGACCGAAAACGGTCTGCACGAGTTCCGAGAGGTACGGCTGCAGTTCAACGATCCCCGGTGTCTCAGCGTCTGACAGTTTTTCGTACACGACGCGGATCGCATTCACCTGATCGTGGACATCGGACAGATCAACCGTCGGACCCGCCTCGTGTTCCTTGAGCCGCAATAGTGAGGCCACGAGCATGAGATTGTTTTTCACCCGGTGGTGAATCTCGCGCATCAGCGCCTCTTTCTGATCCAGTGCGGACCGAAGCCGGGACTGGAGTTGCTGGGACTCCGTGACATCCCGCGCGATGCTGCAAATGCGGTGGCCCCGGGCGGTGGCGATTGAGAACGCCGTGTGCGCGATGATTCGTTCAGTTCCATCGACCCGGATCGGTACGCGAAGGCGTGCCCCGCGTGACTCGGGGATCCCGTGCTTCAGCAACTCGCTGAAACGCGCCTGCAACGTGATTCGCATCGCCGCGGGATCGTCCACCGGGCCGGCGACGCGCAACTGGAGATCCCAGATCGGTGTCCCGATCGCCTCACGTTCCGGAACGCCCGTAAGCCGGACCTGTGCGTCGTTCCATTCGATCACGATCCCGGACTCGTCGGTGAGGGCGATGCCGTCGGTTGCGTGACGGAACACCGACCGAAAACGATTCTCGCTCTCCCGGAGCTCCTGTCGCGTTCGGTGATCGTCGGTGACGTCGCGGACGATGGAGTGAAGCAGCGTGCGGCGTCCAATGCGAACGGGACTGGAATACACCTCAACGATCCGTTCGCTCCCATCGTGGCGTCGGTGGGGAAACTCGAACCGTCCCACATTCCGCAGGGATGCCTGCATCAGCGCGGTCTGGACCGCGTCATCGGGGAGGGTATTGATGTCGAAGACTGTCATCGCCAGGAGGTGGTCCCGGGAGTAGCCGTAGAATGCCTCTGCGGCGCGGTTGGCATCCACTATCCAGGCCCCGTTTTCCGGGTCCACCAAGAGCATTACTGCTTCGTGTTGGGCGAACACCTGGGCGAAGAGATCGCCGCCGTCGTATCCGCCGCGGTTTGTCGGATCCATCTATGTACCTCGGGCATCGAAGGTACCCCCCAGCACCTCCGGTTCAGCGTGGTTCAGAGTATGTGTGTGAGTGACTTTTTGTGCCGTCTGTGAAGCGAACCGGTTCGTATTGGATCGAGCCCGCTTTGGTACGATGGTATCCTGTTTCCGTCACAGTGGAAACTGGAACCGGCCTCCGCCGACGGGTCGGACGTGAACAAAAGCTAAACAGAGTCGCGTCAGAGCCTGGTATTGTTCCATCGTACGGTGCGCGCGCGAGTAAACGCGCGGTGACGGTCCAGGATCGGTACGAATGCCACCACTGTGACGAGTTCGAGACGGCCCAGAATCATCACGGCGCTGAGCCATATTTTGGTCGATGCGGGGAAAAACCCGAAATTCTCGGTTGGCCCCACACCGCTGAAGCCAGGACCGACATTCCCGATCGCAGCGAGCGTTGCGGTGAGTGCGGTTTCGATCGACGCTCCAGACCCGGCCACAACAACGGTCGACACGAGAACGGTTGCGATGTACAGCAGAACGAACGCCATGGCGGACGCGACCACTGAATCGTGGACGACCGCGCCGTTGACATAGATTCCGAACACTCCATGTGGATGGCGCGCTTTCATCACTTCCCGATGAATCGCCTTCGCGCTGAGGACCACGTGAATCACCTTAATGCCACCACTCGTCGACCCCGCCGAGGCGCCGAGGAACAGACAAATGAGAAGGACACCGCGGGCCGCCCCCGGCCACAGGACGTAATCCTGAGTGGCGAATCCGGTCGACGTAAAAAGGGTCGCCACTTGGAACGCCGCGTCGCGGATGAGGTCTCCCGGCGGAGAATCGGGAAATGCCCGAAAAAGACTGATGGACACCACCACGATGGCACTCAGGAACATGCCGAAATAGGTCTTGAGCTCGGAATCCAGACGCACGCGATTGAAGTTACCACGGGCCAGATGCACGAAGAGCACGAAATTGACACCGGCGAGTATCATGAACGCGATCGTCACCCACTGGATGTACGAACTCGGAAACGCAGCGATACTCGCGTTTCGCGTCGAGAAACCGCCCGTAGCCAGTGTCGCAAATGCGTGGGTGACCGCGTCGAACAGGCCCATACCGCCAAACAGATACAATATTACCTGTCCGGCGGTGAGACCGGTGTAGGTCACCCATAGAATTCGCGCCGTCGCTGAGATTCTGGTGCTTGTTCGTTCAACCTCGGGACCCGGCGCTTCCGCGCGCATGAGGAACAATGCGCCAATCCCCATGCTGTGAAAGAGTCCGACAGCGAGCACGACCATTCCCATTCCACCGAGCCAATGAGAGATTGCCCGCCAGAAAAGAATCGATCGAGGCAGCGATTCAACGTCGGCGAAGATCGTGGAACCCGTGGTCGTGAATCCGCTTGAAGATTCGAAGACCGCATTCGCGAAACCGATGTCGGGATTCCAGATCAGAAAAGGGAGGGCGCCGATAAGACATGATATGATCCACGCAAGCGTCACGATCCCGTAACTGTCGAGCACGGTGAGGTCCGGACGATCGGACCGACGGGTAAGCAGGAGAATGATCACGTCGATACCCGCATGTTTTGTGCAACCCTGAATTCCCCGAAAATGCAACGAGAATTCCCCAGACCTCGAGTGGGGAATTTTCTAGTGTCGCATAAGTGAGTTTTTCACTCTG
>MDTD01168068.1_pt1 | contig 129424 bp, 134 predicted proteins | sample 811221 | NCBI WGS metagenome assembly MDTD01 (sample SAMN05326646, study PRJNA326480) | marine metagenome | isolation source: seawater | place: Pacific Ocean: South West | collected 2011 | reverse complement strand
TGCTGAGCATCTTCTGGAAGACCGAGGTTATGACAGCAACGACATTATTTCTCAGGCAATCAAGCAGGGTATTGACCCTGTTATTCCACCCAAGAAAAATAGAAGGAATCAGCGTGAGTATGATAAATATCTCTATAAACTAAGACACCTTGTTGAAAACGCGTTTCTACATCTGAAACAATGGCGAGGCATTGCAACTCGCTATGCTAAAAATACAAAGTCTTTTGTCGCGGCTGTTCATATTAGATGTATTGTGATTTGGGCTAAAATCTTCTGACGACATTATCTAACTAAAAAATCATAAGGATTTTCAATTAAATTAGATTATTTTTATATTTTTTTTGCCCATTTTAATTTTTTTGATTTAAAAAATCAATACTCAGCATTCATTTACCAAGCTCAGAGCTTTACATTTTCCGAATATTATAATTTAAACCAAATAAAAATCAATACATATAATTTTTTACTAAAAAAACTAAATATTCCAATATTCATAGAATCTAAAAATGATATCCGGCATGGCACTCAAACTTTACCATTACGCCGGATGCATTCCCGCTAAGATCCCCAAGATTGAGGCCAGAATGATCAATCTGATTGGTTGCCAACTGAACCCCAATTCTTGTCCCCACCGACAATGGCCCCAACCCAAATGATTTCCCAACATCCACCACAACTCCCGATATGGTGCCTTTGGCTTGAGTTCCCAACAAGGTGTCTTCCAAGGTTATCTGACTCGTTTCAATTCCTGTGCCAATGGTCATTAATAGCAAATTGTACCGCATACCAACACCAAAATTACTAAATTTAGCCTGCACTGAATTTGTGCCCGACACATCAAAGTTTGCCCCACCAAAACGAATATATCCTGTCGTAAACGGAAATAAATGCCGCTCATACTCAACATCGTTCATTAATGCAATAACCCCTTTTCCAAGTTTCACCCCTGGCACATATTTTAATGCATTTGGGCTTGCAAAGCTGACTGTCCCTATGAAAAAAAGACAGGTGATGATGACCATGTTTATTGTTCTCATTATTTGACCTTCCTTAAAAATAAAAATATAGTAATGACGTGCTCGTTAAAAATAAAAAAGCGTATTTTAATTATACCATTAAAGACACCATTGAATCCGGGATTTCATTGATTGGTTGCGAAGTGAAATCCATACGCAATGGTCACATGACCATTCACGAAAGCTATATTCGAATTAAAGATCATGAAGTTTACCTTGTGAATGCAAATATTCTTCCATATGAACAAGGCAATCGTCAAAACCTGTCCCCAAATCGTGATCGAAAATTGCTCCTTCATCGCCGAGAGATCTCTAAAATTATTCAGCAAATTGAACGTGAAGGACTATATGCTATTCCAACAAAGGTTTACTTTAAAGGGCGGCGAGTCAAAGTTGAAATTGGCATTGGCTCATCAAAAAAACAATTTGATAAACGGGCCAGCATCAAAGACCGTGAATTAAAACGATCATTGGATCGTTCATTTAAAAATCGATCCCTATAACGATGGCTACTGTAACCGATTAAACTTAATCCTTACGTTTCTGATTGATACGCTAACGGATCGGCAATATTTGCGTCACGAAACCCCTTTAATCTAAGGTGACATGCTGGGCATTTCCCACAGGCTGGTCGAGTCCCTTCGTAACAGGTATGCGTTTCCTTGTACCAATCCAATCGGCCCAATTCGTTCATTTTAATCACTGTTTGCGCCTTGGTTAAGTGCATGAGCGGTGTTTTAATTTGAATGTCGGTTTCCATGGCCAAATTGATGGTGGCTTGCTGTGAGCTAACAAAGGCTTCTCGACAATCTGGGTATCCTGAAAAATCGGTCTGACACACCCCGGTATAAATGACATCCGATTGTTTTTGATACGCAATCATGGCGGCCACTGTTAAAAATAGTGCATTTCGACCGGGTACAAAGGTGCTGGGCAATTCGCCAGGGGCTTCCACAATGGGCTGATCCGCATGAATTAATGCCGAATTTGATAGGCCTGACATAAATCTTAAATCAACACATTGAAATGTGGCCCCCGCCAATTTGGCCAACTGTTTTGATGATTCAATTTCAATTTGGTGGCGTTGCCCATAATCAAAACACACACAATGAATATTGGTATACTCATTGGCCGCAATGGCCAAACACGTGGCCGAGTCCTGCCCCCCAGACAATAAAACAATGGCACGTGATTCCATGAGGGTATAGTAAACCAACAAACTTGATACGATCAATAGCTTTTGCCTGGGCTTTACGTTTATTCCTATTATGGATTTATTTAATGACATAATTCTTGAAAGAAATCTATTATTTATTACGATATACATTCAAATGGACGTAATACTATGAAACAAAAAATTCACACCATACGTTGCCTTAAAAAAAACCAAGAATTGGCCACAGCCAGCTCGTACCAAGGCATCCTTTTTACAGATGGGGCAACGTTGTGGGGCTGGAACCCACCATCTTTTTTTAACGATTAAATCAGTACATATTGCTCATTAATACGCAATATCCTAGCGCTGGCTTTACCATCTGTGGTTTAACTACCGGTACTTAACTTACATCAATGCCCCATGATGGGGTGAAAGGAAACATATTATGCTAAGACCCATTACAGGTTCAAATAATCAATCATTGATTTCTCAACAAGGGGCCCCAACTCAATCGATTGCAAATGCGCCTCATCGCCCCCCCCCTTTTGATTACCAAGGATAGTCTTCAATCAATCTTTTGTTTGGACAACCAAGACTATTTGGATCGCCAAACTGAACCGCCATACATATCATTGGTTTTTCTTTCCATGAACGATTCACTGCCAATGGCCGATGATCATCGCCCATCCATTCTACCGGACCTTCACACATGCCTTGCCGCATTGGATTGGCTGTCAAATACAAGTCAAGATAACGAAATACCCCAGACAATCGTCGCAATCAAAACACTGGTTTTTGGGTTAATCCAACAAGGGCGACCATTGGGACAATCCCCTTTATCTTCGTTATTTCGGTCCCCCACATTCAACTCATTACCACCAGATGAGCGGGACATGTTGCTCGACCAATTGGCCAAACATTCTGAAATCCGAAAATATAAAGATGATATGGGGCGCTCGGCACTCCATGTTGCCGCACAATATGGTGCTGCGGATTTTGTTACTCAATTGTTAATCCATGGGGTTGATTGTAATGCGCAAGATCACGGATATGAAACAGCCCTTCATGTGGCCGCAAAAAACAATCACGTTAATGTTATTCATGCGCTAAGACATGCCAATCTTAACCATCTCAATGGGCACGGACAATCCCCTTTGCATGTGGCGGTTAAATACAATCACCACCCGTCGATAACAGCACTGATTGATTGTGGCGCAGATATTAACATAAGCGGCCCTTATGACATGCGCCCCATCCATTATGCCGCTCAGCATTGGCGTTATAACGCAATTCAATTACTCCTATCAAAGGGTGCGGATTCAAATTTGACTGATACCTATGGGCGTAACGTTCTTCATGTTGCCGCCCAGTATGGTTGTGTCGGTATTGTAACACTGTTGATGCGAGAATACCCCCATTTGAACCGAGAGAATTTGATAGGGGTAACGCCCCTTCAATTAGCGCAAGAACGTGACCACCATCAGGTTATTTCAGTGCTTCAGTCATTTGAAATTTCTGGCCATCCCAACCCTTCGCCGCGATTGGAACCGAGGGCCCCTTTATCGCCTGACATGCCGCATGCCGCCGATTTAAGCCCGCCCATTGCCACAACCTCCACCCGATGCCGTTGCCATATTCTATGAGGTAGCGCAATGACTCTTTCTTCAAAAAGCCGACCCTGCGACCGCTTCCCATCAACCATTTATGTTCTGGCGATTTGCAATTTTTAATTAATGGTTGGTAGCGGGGGCATCGCGTTTTTTCTCGCAACACCTCATGACTTTCTTCTGCCTCTGGCAGAGACATTCGCCTCTCGAAAAAAGCCGATGCTAAGTTACAAACTTTGATCAAAATTAATAAGGGTGATTTTGCGGAAAAAATTTTGGCAAAGGCATTAAAAAGCAACACAACTCTTAAGCAGCTTTATCTTTTAAATGCCAACATTAGTGATGCCGGTGCAGTTGCTCTGGCAGAGGCTCAACGAATATTGAAAAGAAATGTAAATTCGTTCTTTAAAGTTCATAACACGGTGACAAGTTTTTTCCAGTTAAATCTTTTACATAATTAATACTTTTATAAAAAGTGGAGCAAAAGGACCAAGGAATAAATTTTGATGAGGCGATGCATTTTCATGAGAGGGTATAGTCACGAAATCTACAGACCCGAACATTAAATGCTGCGAATCGCAAAATTTATCTTGGTAGCGGGGGCAGGACTCGAACCTGCGACCTTCGGGTTATGAGCCCGACAAGCTACCACTGCTCCACCCCGCGCTATCAATTTATATTCTCGCAAAAAAAACTGAGACTGACAACCCCCTTAATTGTCTTGACAATGACCATAAGATTCGAAATAATTGCTCCATGGCACAAGCGGAAGGATTAACGTTACCCTTTGAATCAGAATCAGCCATTCGTGCTGAACTCTTGGAAACGTTCCCGTATGAAGGGCACCCACAAAAAATCAATTATTCAACCACTGAATTTTCCGCCGTATGCCCGTTTTCAGGGTTGCCAGATTATGGCCAATTAATGATTGACTATGAGCCCTATGAAAAAATTGTGGAACTAAAATCGCTCAAATACTACATCACCAGCTTTCGAAATGTGGGCATCTACCAAGAACATGTCACCCATCGAATTTTTGATGACTTGCATCAACTGCTCAACCCCCCATATTTAAAAATTAGCACCATCTACAACACGCGTGGCGGCATTGATACCACTTGCGTTATTGAAAAGTAATCCCCCCATTTAGAAAACCGTTTTAATAAGCGGTCAAAAAGTTCTTAATTAATTGCTTTCCATGATCCGTAAGGATGCTTTCTGGATGAAATTGAATTCCAATCACTGGAAACTTTTTGTGCTGCACACCCATGATGGTGCCATCTTTTAATTTGGATGTAACCAACAGCTCTTTTCTTGGAAAATCTTTTTTATCAATGATCAGAGAATGATATCGGGTTGCATTAAAAGGGCTCTCAATGCCCTGATAAATCCCCTCGGCTTTATGATAAATTGGGGATACTTTCCCATGCATAATCTCTTTGGCATAGGTTATGGTTCCACCAAATGCTTCACCAATCACTTGATGCCCCAAACACACACCCAATATTGGAATTTGATCGTGAAAGGCTTTCACAACATCCAATGAAATGCCAGCATCGCTTGGCCGCCCAGGACCGGGTGATATGACGATATGACTCACATTTAATTCAGCCATTGCTGATACAGATATCTCATCATTTCTAACAACTTTAATGTCGGATGATACCTCCCCAATGTATTGCACCAAATTGTAAGTGAATGAATCGTAATTATCGATGACCAAAATCATACCGTCTCCTCATCAAAACACGCCATCAGCACACCTTGTGCTTTGTTTTTTGTTTCATTGTATTCGTTTTCAGGGACCGAATCATTCACAACCCCCGCCCCCGCCTGAACCGTGTACCCGTTTTCATCCGCAATGATGGATCGAATGGCAATGCAAAAATCCATGTCCCCATCCAAATTGAAGTACCCTACGGAACCAGAGTAAATATGGCGAGGGTCTGGCTCAACCGAATTAATGATTTCTATGGCGCGTATTTTTGGGGCCCCACTGACCGTTCCCGCAGGAAACGTGGCCTTAAACAAATCAATTGGGGTCATGTTATTTTTTAATTCTCCATCCACATTGGTCACCATATGGATCACATGTGAATACTTTTCAATTGACATCAATCCTGAGATTTTAACTGTATCATATTGGCATACTCGACCCAAATCATTGCGACCTAAATCAACCAGCATGATGTGCTCTGCCACTTCCTTCTGATCATTTTTCAAATCTTCAATCAACGCATCTTCATTATCATAGGTTCTTCGGCGAGTCCCTGCAATGGGACGAACCGTCGCCACGCCATCCGTTGCCTTCACCAAAATCTCAGGCGATGACCCAATGATCTTCACGTCCCCATAATTGAAGTAAAACATATAAGGGGATGGATTAATGTGCCGAAGTGCTCGGTATACAGACAGTGAGTCCTTCCGGCTTTTGACCGTAAATTTTTGGGAAATAACGCCCTGAAAAATATCTCCCTCTTTAATATGATGCTTGATTGTCTCAACCCCATCTTCAAAGTCGTCTTTTGTCCAATTGGACAACACGTCATCCCATTGAATATTGGATGGTTTTGGAATGCTTGAATGAACGCCCAATGGCATTGGCGCATCAATTTTATTTAATAAATCCTGAATTTCACGGGCCCCATCCGATTCAACCCCATTGGTAATGGTGATGTAAATCGCTTGCTGAGCATGATCAAATACCAATAATTTTTTTGGAATTTGAAACTCAAATAATTGATTACTCTGGCGTTGAATGTCAATGGATTCAATGGCGCCAATAACTTCCCAACTGAAATAGCCAAAAAAACCATTTTTTACTGGGGTCTCGCCCTGTTGAATATGGGTCATATTTTTATAGAATAAATTCAAATTATTTAATGGGTCACCATCCAAGATGGCTTTTGTTCCATCTCGAAGCAAGGCCATATAATCATCGTATCCTTGGACTTTAATGAACGGCTCAAGGCCAATCATGGAATAACGACCAACGGCTTCCCCTTTTTCAACACTCTCCAAAAAAAACGCATCCACCTCATTTAATTTTAAATAGGCCGCCATGGGTGTCGTTAAATCATTGTTTAACTTCTTCGTAATGCTAAAGATTTTTATTGATTCCACAAAAATATTATATCTGAAAGCCGGGATTAGTTGAATCCAAAATATAGGGTTTTTGAAATGCCCGCTTGTTTCTTAAGACATGAAACCAATGGATCAATTGAAGAGCCAGAATCAATTGGGTATACTTTCATGTATGAGCCAAGTTAAAAATGCATTTAAAGACACCCTAAATTTACCAAAAACAGATTTCCCAATGAAAGCCAACCTCGGTCAAAATGAACCGTTACGATTAAAAAAATGGGACAAGTTAAATCTATATGAATGGTTGCAAACCAAAACCGAATCATTGCCAAAGTTCATATTTCATGATGGCCCCCCCTATGCCAATGGCTCAATTCATATTGGCCACTTACTCAATAAAGTGTTAAAAGATTTGGTGGTTAGATCCCAAATGCTATTGGGCAAGCATTGTGCATTCACCCCAGGCTGGGATTGTCACGGGCTTCCAATTGAGCACAAAGTCCTGTCTGAACTTACCGAAGAAAAAAAACAGAAATTAGCAACGTTACCCCCCGATCAAGAACGATTGGCCATTCGCAATGAATGCAAAAAATATGCTGAAAAATTCATTAAATTGCAATCCCAACAAATGAAACGACTTCTTACTGTCGCTGATTATGACCAGCCTTATTTAACATTTCAGCCCAGTTATGAATCGAGTGTGCTAAATGTTTTTGCATCCATGGTCAAAGAAGGGTTGGTATTCAGGCAATTAAAACCCGTGCACTGGTCCATTGCCAATCAAACCGCATTGGCTGAAGCTGAACTTGAATACATGGACAAAACATCGACAAGTGTGGCTGTAAAATTTAAAATTAATGACCATCCATTACCCATTGATGCGCCTGTATTTGCCATCATTTGGACCACCACACCTTGGACACTTCCAGCTAATCTCGCCGTTGCCTATGGGGATCAAATTGACTATGTTTTGGCCAACATCGGTGGGGACCATTGCATTGTTGCCGCCGATCGTGTGAGTTATATCCAAGAATTCACCACCATTGATAGTACGCAACCAATACCCACGGATCAATTGGCTGGCCTTGTTGCAGAACACCCTTTCATTGATCGACCATCCCCGCTGTTGGTCGCCCCATTTGTTACCACTGAGGATGGTACAGGGTTGGTGCATATTGCCCCTGGGCATGGCACCGACGATTACTTATTGGGTCAAGCCAATGGATTGGATACCTATTGCCCCGTTTTGGCCGATGGCACGTTTGATTCAACCGTCCCCGAATGGATTCAAGGCCAGTTGATTTGGTCGGCCAATGCCATGATTGTCGACAAACTAAAGGACGTCAATTGCCTGGTTTTTCATAACGATTTTGTTCACTCTTACCCGCATGACTGGCGATCAAAAACCCCTGTTATTTTTCGAAGCACTGACCAATGGTTCATCGGGGTTGATACGCCGCTTAAAAGCACCAACCAGTCGTTGCGCGACATGGCGCTTCATTCGATTGATAACGACATTGCCTTTTACCCAGATTGGGGACAATCTCGCCTTCGCGGTATGTTAGAGGCACGGCCCGACTGGTGCATTTCCAGGCAACGGGCGTGGGGGCTCCCAATTCCAGCATTTCAAGATGATCAGGGGAACATTTTATTAACTGAGCAAAGTGTTCGCCATATATCCTCAAAAATACATTCGGCCGGATCTGATGTTTGGTTTCGATCAACAGCTCAAGAATTATTGGATGGGTATGACCCATCGTCAGATGCCTCCGCCCCACAACCTTTTGATTGCGCCACTGCAAAAAAGTTAAATGATATTTTTGATGTCTGGTTTGAGTCTGGATCTTCATGGCATGCGGTATTAAACGAACGTCAACATGCCAGCCAAGCTGATCTTTATTTGGAAGGGTCTGATCAGCACAGGGGTTGGTTTCATTTATCGTTACTTCCATCCTTAGCGGTGAACCATTCAGCACCATTTAAAGCATTGTTAACGCATGGCTTTATTGTGGATAAAGATGGTCGAAAAATGAGCAAATCATCCGGAAATGCACTCACGGTGGATGACATCCTTAAAAACCATGGGGCTGAAGTAACTCGATGGTGGGTTAGTTCACTCAGCTATGAAAATGATATTAAAGTGGACGCGTCATTTTTTAAGGAAGCGGGAGATTTATACCGAAAGATTCGGAATACGATTCGTTTTTTACTCAGTAATTTATATGGGTTTTCAACAGACATTCATACGTGCTTACAAAGCGCTCAATCATTCCCCGCTGACACCATTGATGCTTACGTATTATCGTTGTTGGATCAATTTGAAAAAACCACCCTTAACCATTACAAAAACTATCAGTTTAGAGAAGCAAATTCTGCCATTTATCATTTTTGCAATGACACACTATCGTCTTTTTATCTATCCACTATTAAAGATCGAATGTACTGTGATGCACTGGATTCTGAACGAAGAATTCGGGCTCAAATGACATTGCGAATTATTCTTGAAGTTTTGATTCGATTATTAACCCCAATTCTTCCGCATACCTGTGACGAGGTTATGGAATCCCTGCATGCAAATTCAGATAGCATTCAAGGCACATCCGCACTTCACATATCCTTTACCAACCCAGCCAACTGGGACCTTGTCATGGAAACAAGAAAAACCGTACAAAAAGCGTTGGAAAATGCAAAATCAAATGGCATTGAGAATAGTTTGGATGCCGGTGTTCAGCTACCAGAATCGCTTTCCATCCGTGAATTCTTACCCGATTTGGCGGACATTTTCGGAGTCTCACGGGTTGAATTTTCCACAATTGAAACCATTGCAATTCAAGACCTAAGCGATGAACATCGTTGTGAGCGGTCCTGGAAACGCGATAAAACTGTAAAAGAGTGGCCAAACGGCGCCATTTTATCAGAAAGGGATTATCATGCCATCACACAAACCCATTGATTTAGTATCATTTGGAAATACCATTGTTGATATGGAATACAAAGTTTCAGAGTCCACCCTTAAAGATTTGGGCATTGAAAAAGGATCCATGACACTGATTGATCAACAAAAGCGAAATGAGTTGCGTGCTTCGCTTGGCGACAATGTTCATTTATGCAATGGTGGATCTGCGGCCAATAGCCTCTTTGTTTCAAAGCAACTGGGCTTAAATGTTCACCATTTGGGCGTTGTTGGGTCCGACCATTTATCACAATTTGTTATTGAAGATTACCAGGCCATTGGCATTCATCAATCATTTGATCAAACAAAAATTGATGGCGACACGGGGTGTTGTTTGGTACTGATCACACCGGATGGGGAGCGAACCATGCTAACCTATTTGGGGGTCAGCAACCAATTTAAATCGGTGGATGCGCTGCTTCCATTCATTGCAGATGCGAAACAACTGTTCATTGAGGGGTATTTGGTTGCCGATGATCATTGCTATGACTTAATTTGCAACCACATTATTCCAACCGCTAAAGCACATCATACCGACATTGCCTTCACGCTATCTGACGCTGGGTTAATTTCATTTTTTCATGATCGATTTCATGCCATCCTTCAGATGCAACTGGATATTATTTTTTGTAATTTTCAAGAAGCCAGCACCCTTTCAAAATCAAACGATATCGATGACATTCAACTATTTTTTGCCCCATTGGCTAAAGAAACCATTGTCACTGATGGTAAAAATGGCGCGTACATCATCCATTCAACAGGAATGACACATTGCCCAACAACCCCCATTCAACCCATCGATACCACGGGTGCAGGCGATGCCTTTGCTGGCACCTACCTTGCGCAAAAGTCGCAAACAACGTCCATTGAAGTGGCGGCTAAAAAAGCCAATGAAATTTCATCGGTTGTAATCTCTAATTTTGGGGCACGCCCACTGGGACTCGTGAATCATTTAATCTCAAATTAATTGGATACGTTTAATTTGGCGTGCAAGATTCTTAGTCCATCAAACTGCAAGTCTCGCTCATATATATCGTGATCAATGTATGGAAGCAAGGCACTTGGAATTCCCCCGGTGATAATTGTTGAAATATTTTTTTCACCTTTCTTGATTTCCTTTTGGATGCCATTGATCATTTTGATGGTCCCATAAAATAATCCCGATGCCATGGCACCTTTTGTTGACTGACCAATAACGCTTGGTTTTTGATGAGGAAAGTCAACCAAGGGAAGTTGCTCCGCCCCTTGAAATAATGCATCTCTTATCATTTGAAACCCTGGAACAATAACACCGCCCAAATACTCCCCATTTTTTTTGACCCGACAAAATGTGACCACGGTGCCAATATCAATAATAATGGCATTGGCGTTCCATCGATGCTGTACTGCCACCGCATTGACCAGTCGATCAATGCCAACACTTGTAAAGGGTTTAACAAGAACCTTTAAATCTAAAAAATGCTCATGCGTCAAAAAATAGGCCTTTGAAGCCGCCAGTTCTTGAATTTTTTCATTGAGGCTTGGAACAACTGAGGATATCAAGTATTGTTTGATCTTCAATTGGGCAAAAAACAAGGCCAATGATCGAGGATCTGTTCCGAGAGTGCATGAATATGCCTCTGTTTTCCCCTTAAATACCTTCGCTTTTAAGGATGTGTTCCCAATATCAACTAGCGCGTAGCTCATTCAACCATGATTGATGGATTAAATTAACTTGTCAATTAAATGATATGTTTTTATACAAATCACCCAATAATTGATTAATTGTTTCATCATTTTTCTCGATGCCCTCTACTGTAAAGAAAAACAACTCTCCTAAGACAATGACATAACTTAAAATGAATAAGTGATCTTTATCCATAACCCCTCCTATTCTATTATACCCATTTTATGTATAATATAATCATCAATTTTACTTTGTTATGAGCCAAAAAACACATGTCATTATCGGTCCAACAGCGAGCGGAAAATCAGACTTAAGCATTGAAATCGCAGAGAAACAATCCGCCGAAATAATCTCCGCAGATGCATTCCAAGTTTACAAAGAATTTAATATTGGTACCGGAAAATTAACACACACTGAAATGAAGGGGATACGGCACCATTTAATTGACATATGTGAACCAACCCAAGCATTTTCAGTCCAACTCTTCTTAGATAAGGTATCCGAAGTTTTTAAGTCAAATTCCGGCCCACTCATTATTTGCGGAGGAAGTGCCATGTACATCAAGGCATTGTTGTATGGGTACCACCCTTTACAACGACTTCCTATCGATCAACGGCCACAGGGCGACCCCAAAGATCTTTGGAATCAACTTAAAGCCATTGACCCAATACTTGCGGATAAAACCCCCTATCAAAACATGCCCCGTGTTCAACGGTATTTAGAGCTTCATGAGATTTATCACGTACCGCCATCAAAGTTATTCTCATCGACGCCACTCGACACATCAAAATATAAAGTCACTGGTATTTTGATCGAAAAAGAACCATTGAAAGATCGGATTAATGAGAGGGTTCATCAAATGATTACGAAAGGATTGGTTGACGAAGTGAAATATTTAATGGAAAAATACGATATCACATCCCCTGCATTTCAAGCAATTGGATATAAAGAAGTCATTCAATACTTCAAGAAACAATATGATAAAGACACAATGATTCAAAAAATAAAACAGCACTCATATCAATATGCCAAGCGTCAAATGACTTGGTTTAGGACGTTTGACAATGTTCAATGGATTTCTAAATAATTTATTCAAAAAAAATAGCTTTAATGCATTTTTGGCCATCCTTGGGGCATTGCTCATTTCCTACATCATTTATACTCCTCGCATGCCACTTAATTTGGACATTACCATTGGTGAACCCGCCTTACAAACCATTCGCTCACCGCAATATATTGAATTTCAAACCCAAGAAGATATTGATAAAACAGATCAATTAAAAAATGCACGCCGTGAGTTAATAAATCCGATTTATTCCATTGACACATCAATACAAAAACAAATCATTGAAGAGGTCATTGTATTTTTCACGGCATTACGAATGAATACCTCAAACCAACAAACCCTTGATTTTTTATCGCTGCAATCCCAAGCCACCCTTCAATCATTGTCTGATAGTGAACTTTCAGATTTAGAATCCAGTATTATGGATTCCATATCAATCATTCTTCAAGATGGAATTAAAGATATCAATTACTCTGCCATTGATGAAAAGATCACCGAACTTAACGATGAACTTTTCCCAACACCTCAAATTAAACTGATTGCATCCATTTGCAAGCAATTTTTACGGCCGAACTTATTTATTGATGAACAGCGGACCAAAGAAATTATCGAACAGCAACTCAGTGTTATTCAGCCATTTGTAACATCGTTAAAAACAGGGCAAGTTATTGTTTCAAAAGGTGATCGCTATACAAAATTTCATGTGGATGTTTTAAAAGCACTTAAACTGTATGGCTCTAAAACCAGTGCCATTAACTTTATTGGTATTTTTATTATTTGTTCATTGCTGTTTATTTTATTTGAACGGTTTCTTTTTTACTTTTATCGAAAATTACACCATCAAGTGTCCACTTATTTTTTAGCCTATACATTAACCTTATCGGTGACATTAATTGCATTGGCACTCTATTCAATTCCAAACCTGAAATTTATAGATACACTGCACTTTTTAATTCCATTACCGGCCATGATTATTTTACTATGCTTGCTTTTGACCCCCAATATCGCCATGATTTCAGGCACAATTTCATCGATTTTAATTGCCATTATGTACCAGAACAATATTTACATTTTACTGTTTTTATTTTTTGCATCTTGCACCACAACTTACTCGTGCCATAAAATCTTTAAACGATCTGATTTGGTTATTTCTGGAAATGCCATTGGAATCGTCAATATTTTGGTTATTTTTTCAATTGGTATTCTAACGGACATTGTGTCTCCCACTTGGTATTTATATAACGGCATCATGGGTTTTGCGAATGGCTTTTTATGTGCCATGCTATCATTTGCATTTTTGCCATATTTTGAAGGGGCATTTAAAATTACAACATCGCTGGGATTATTAGAAACCGCGAATTTAAACCACCCATTATTAAAAAAATTAATGCTCAATGCTCCGGGGACCTACCAACATAGTCTGATGGTTGCCAATTTATCGGAAGCTGCGGCTGAAGCCATCGGCGCCGATGTGATCTTGGCACGAATTGGGGCATATTTTCATGATATTGGCAAAATGAAACGTCCCATATTTTTTTCTGAAAATCAATTTTCAACGGGCAATCCTCATGAGAGTTTGAGCCCAAGAATGAGTAAAATCATTATTTCCGCCCATGCAAAAGATGGGGTTGAAATGGCTCAAAAGTATAAATTACCAAAAATTCTACAAGATTTTATGATGGAGCACCATGGAACGTCATTGGTGTCATTTTTTTATGATATTGCCAAACAAACACAAGAAGATGAGTCCCATGAATCATTAAAAGAAGATTTTCGGTATCCCGGACCAAAACCTGCCACTAAAGAATCTGGCATTTTAATGCTTGCAGATGCCACTGAAGCCGCTGTTCGATCCATCGATAAACCAACATTACCCAAAATTGAAAATCTGGTTGAAAAAGTATTCATTTCAAAAATAACCGATGACCAATTGGATCGATCTGGATTAAGCTTGAATGATATTCAATTAATCAAATCCACGTTTTTATCAATATTTAAAAGCATCTATCACAGCCGATTGGATTATGAAGAAGAGTTGAACAAAATTATTGACCAAACCAAGAGCCGATATAATGAAGAGTGATGTGCCAAATCAATTGGTGGTCATTAATAATCACCAAGACTCCATTCCAATTGATTTAGATGTTGCGTCTTATGTCCGAGCTATTTGCAGCCATCTCTCCATTCAATTTGAACTCATCGAAATTACCATGCTACCCAAAGATAGCATGGCCAAAATGAACAATGACTATTTTAAACAATCCATCCCTACGGATACCATTTCATTTAATCTCACACCTGAAGCCGCCATTACTGGCGATGTTTACATTTGCCCTGAAGTGATTAAAGAAAATTCAACAACATATTCCTTAAGCTTTGATCAGGAATTAAAAACAGTTCTTATTCACAGTATCCTGCATTTGTTAGGGCATCATGACGATACTGATGAACACTACCTAAAAATGAAAGAGCTGCAAGAAACGATTTATCACCAGCTCAACACATGATTAAACCTAAATATCATTTTTTCCATCGTATTTTATTGGCCATTCAAGGTCTTTTTATCGCCATCAAAAGAGAGCGTCATATGAAAATTCATTTGGTTGTGTCCATTTTATTATTAACCCCTTTGTTTTGGATTCAAACCAGCCCAGTGAAGATTTGGATATTAATTGTTTTACTTGCCTTATTGTTTGTTGTGGAGTTAATTAATACGGCCATTGAAACAACCATTGATTTAATTACCCGGCGATTTAGCTATCGTGCAAAATTAGCAAAAGACATGTCTTCAGGCGCCGTTTTAATCGTTGCCACTTTGGCACTTATTTTTAGCATTTTTATTTATTGGCCAAGCATGTATAATCTTATGGTAGGAGTATTTGTTGGAAGTTAGTATAGTTAAGATTCTCATTTTTTTTGTATTTTTATTGTTATCCGGTTTATTTTCATCAACAGAAACAGCATTTACAGCCATTAATCGAATTCGATTAAAAGGTCAATTTGAAAAAGAAAACCCCAAACAAACAGAAGATGTTGAGCGGCTACTTGAAAATCCATCAAAATTAATTACGGCCATACTGATTGGCAATAATTTTTGCAATGTTGCATGCTCGGCGCTTGGCACCACCATCATTATTGATCTATTTAATCAACTTAACATTAGTAATTTAGCGATCATTATGCCCACAATTACAGTTATTGTTACGGTACTCCTCCTTATTTTTGGAGAAATCACACCGAAAACCTTGGCTCTGAAAGAACCCGAACGATTTGCCGTTTTTTCATCAAAATTTATTTCCCCATTTCTTATTATCTTATACCCCATCATTATGATATTTGATGCATTTAATCGCTTAATCAATATGGTATTCAAAACCTCAGCTGAATTTTCAAATAAAAGTTTGAGCATTGATGAATTAAAACTAATGCTTGATATTAGCCATGATGACGGCATTATTGAATCTGAAAAAAATAAGATGCTCACAAATATTTTTGAATTTTCTGATACCATTGTTCGTGAAATCATGACCCCTCGCACGGATGCCATTTGTATTTCAGACAAAGAAAATGTTCAAACGGCCATTCATTTAATCATTAATGAAGGGCACTCGCGCATTCCTGTATACGAAGATAAAATGGACAATATTGTTGGTATTATTTATGCCAAAGATTTATTGAATGTTCCGACATCAGATGGTGCGCCAAATATCAGAAAATTCATGCGATCCGCGGTTTTCATACCTGAGTACAAACCCGTCGAAGGGCTTCTTCAACAAATGAAAAAATCCAAACACCACATGGCGATTGTGGTTGATGAGCACGGTGGAATGTCTGGCATTGTTACCCTTGAAGATATTGTTGAAGAAATTTTGGGAGAAATTCAAGATGAATATGATCAAGATGAGCAAACAGAGTTTACAGAAATGGCTCCCAATAAATATGATGTGGACGCAAAAATTAACATCCGTGATTTGGAAGATATTTTAGATATTGAATTTCCTGAAGATGAGGACTATGACACCCTTGGTGGCTTGGTACTCAGCATTCATGGATCCATTCCTTCTAAAAATGAAATTGTTCGATACAAAAACTTATCAATACTCGTCAAAGAAATTAAAAAACGACGCATCATACGCCTTGAAATAACAAAGCATGTCGACGATAATACTCCTTAATGGTAAACACACTAAAAGACAGAATTCGTCTTCGTCAACTCCGGAAATCCTTAAATACCAGCCCATTTGGTGACCAAAACAAACAATTGGCACGGCCATTAAATATCGATCCCGCCTGGATCTATCAATCTCGATTAAACTTTCGGTATATTTTTAATCATTTAAATGCCTTCTGGCCTGACTGGGCAGAAATTCAGTTAAGCCCCTTTTCTAACCACCCAAAACAACATCCTCATGAACTTACCTGTTTAAATACAAGCACACGCGAAACATTCTCATTTTTTGGAAAAAAAAATAAATCAAATCAACTTGAAATTAATACCAAAGGCTTTATGGGATTTCCTTATTTGCATTGGGGCCTATCGATTCAATGCCTTGATGATGAAACGTTCTCACCATTTTTCAATTCTGAACTTCGATTAAATCCAGATCAACCCATGATTGACTATTTTCATGACGATGAAAATGACATCCGTTATAAAATGTCACTTGCTATTGATCATGCACTGGATGCACCATATGTATTTATTACCATTCAAAATAATGGCCAAGCCGCCATCGAAAAAAATCTATCGTTTGGGATTGTTCCATTCACCAATGAGGGGGTTGGCGGCATACGATCCATCCAGTATTTATCCTCAAATCAAATGATTATTAATGATCACTCAATTATTTCTGTATCTAAGTCTCCCAATAATGTACTTTGCACGAGCTTTAAACAGGGAAACATTTTTGAATGCTCTAAAACTTGGGACATGATTTTGTCGTGCAAGTGCGATGATTTTCTGGCCAGCGGATTAATGGCATATAACATTCAATTGGCCCCGAAAGAGTCCTTTTCACTGATTTTAAAAATCCAACATGCCAATGCATTCATTACCCCATTGTCCTATCCGCTTTCAAAAATTAACCATTTTTTCTTATCAAAAAACGCCGAATTTACAGAACCAATCATTCCACAGGTATCAGAAACAACTCAAATTGGCTTTCAATCCTTAACGAAACAATATCAAAAGCTTCCATTAATTACTCAAAATTTTCTTCTTAACACTGAACATAACTCCGCCTTATTTTCCTCAGAAATGCTCTATTTTACACTGTTAACGCTGTTTAAATTAAATGCGCATCATCACATTGATCAATTGCTTTCATTATACGAAAAACACCCGAAAAGATTCATTTCCATATCCGGATTAAGTCAAAATCAAAACATTGTATTGAACCACTTAATTGTTATCGATCTTATTCATAAATACCGCTTCGATGCCCCTGAAATTACGGGAAACTTAATAAAAAAGATTCATAAACTCATTGCCAAAGACTCTTTTTGTCATTTTATTAAACGATTGAGTATCAAAGGCTTCAAACATCACATTCATTCATCTAAAAATCTTCAGTTTTTCATCAAACTAATGCTATTTCAATTCATTTCAAACAAGCTTTCGTTCCATAAATTAGCTACGAATCAAACCAACGAATGTCATAGTATTTGCACGGATTACTTAAAAATCATCTTCAATAATGAGACCTTACTAAATACGTTCAAGAATGACTTTCCTGCAAGTACGACCTTTAAATTAAATGAAACACTGTTTTTATTTCATTATGCTTTTGATGCCATACTTCCGATTGATTTAAAAAAAGCCATGTCAGATCATTTAATCAATCGTTATTGGAACCAAAACCAGGTTATCAATCGGCAACATTTTGATGGGCATTCAGAAAAAAATGAACTGTTGTTCTCAACGATATGCCCCCCTGAGGTTTCCCACACCATAATGAAAAACTATATGGAGAACATCAATTCATTTGGTGAGTACTATCATCCACAATCACCCTCCATGACATTTCATTCATATCCCAAAAAACTCATTTCCTATCATGCCATTTTTATTCCCTTGTTTTTTAATCAACTCAGTTATTCTAAAGATAAATCCCTGTACATCTGTGCCCCCATGTATTTTACCAACATTGATATTTCCCAAATAAATACGGCTTTTGGAAAACTATCTCTGACCTTGTCCACATCAGAAAACGTACTAAAAGTAACGCTGCGCCATGAATTTAGGGTATCTCCAAAACAAATTATTATGTTAACGCCATTAGGGTATTCTAATTACAGGTTTTCAAGTCTAAGATCGACCAAAATGCCCATTGATAATGAGCATTTTGATATCCCGCTCAATGAAACCATTATCTACCTGAGTTAATCCCACCCTATTTTTTTCTATTTGTTTAACGTCATTTACATCCCCAATATTTTTTTACTGGTCAAGTTATTCATTGAATCCATCGATAAAGAAGTTATCAATTTAAAAAGTAGGTTTAAATGGCAAAGAAGTCATTATTTAATTTATATCTCGATGATGAACAGCGACTGGATATTGTAAAGCTTCAAAGAGCTGAACTTAGTGCGCTTCATGCACTGGCTTTAGAGCTGAAGATTGACCAGTATAATCAGTTAAAGAAAAATGAGTTAATCTTTAAGATTTTGCAATCCAACCCAAATGAAAATGGATTAATCAAGGCCCAAGGGTGTTTGGAAATTATTTCCGAAGGATTTGGCTTTTTAAGAACCAATAACTACTTACCAAGTCTCGAAGATATTTATGTCTCCAACACTCAAATTCGGAAGTTTCAACTTCAAACGGGAGATTTGGTTTCAGGCATGGTTCGCCCCCCCAAAGATAATGAACGATTTTTTTCATTGCTTCGCGTTGAAAGCATTAATTCTGAGCCCCCCGAAGATATTACCTCACGAACACTCTTTACGAACTTAATCCCCGTCTACCCTTATGAGCAATTAAAACTTGAAACCACGGGTGATTTAATTTCTGGTCGTATTATGGACATTCTATGTCCCATTGGAAAGGGCCAACGCTCCCTCATTGTTTCGCCACCAAAAGCGGGTAAAACAAGCCTTATGAAAGAAATTGCCAATGCCATCACAAAAAATCATCCCGAAGTATTAATCAAGGTTCTACTTATTGATGAACGGCCCGAAGAAGTGACCGATATGGAACGATCCATTAATGGTGAAGTCGTGTATTCAACGTTTGATGAACCCCCTGAGCAACATGTTAAGGTTGCGGAATTGGTTCTAGAAAGCGCTCGTCGATTGGTAGAAAGTGGAAAAGACGTTTTAATTTTATTGGATAGCATTACCCGATTATCCCGAGCTTACAACTTGGTGGTTCCACCCTCTGGTCGAACATTATCGGGGGGACTGGATCCCAGTTCTTTGCACAAACCCAAACGATTCTTTGGTGGTGCTAGAAAAATTGAAAATGGGGGAAGCTTAACCGTGATTGCAACGGCACTCATAGATACCGGTTCACGCATGGATGATATCATTTTTGAAGAGTTTAAGGGCACAGGAAACATGGAAATTCATTTGGATCGTCGATTATCCAACCGTCGAATCTTTCCAGCCATTGATATTTTAAATTCAGGCACACGCAAAGAAGAATTACTTCTTAGTGAAGATGTACTTAAAAAATCTTTTTTACTTCGTAAAAACCTGGATGGTGATAATTCAATGGAAGAATTGATCAAGTTATTGCAACAATCGGATTCCAATGAAGACTTTTTAAACTCCCCCATCTTTGGATAAGTCCCCCCCAAAAAAATGCGTCCTAATAGCGATACGTATCCGGCTTATATGGGCCTTCAACACTAACATTAATATAATCGGCTTGATCTTTGGTCAATGTTGTTAATACAGCACTGCATTTCCCCAAATGCAGCCGTGCCACTTCCTCATCAAGTTTTTTTGGCAATACATAAACCCCAATCTCATAGTTATTTTTAACGAAGTCAATCTGAGCCAACACCTGATTTGTGAATGAGGTACTCATTACAAATGATGAATGACCGGTAGCACACCCTAAATTCACCAACCGCCCTTCGGCCAATAGAATAATGCTATGCCCTTCAGGAAAATGATATTCATCCACTTGATCCTTAATATTTTCTCGTCGAATGCCGTTGTAAGCCTCAAGTTCTTCAACCTGAATTTCATTATCAAAATGACCAATATTGCAAACAATGGCTTTGTCTTTCATTTTTTTCATGTGCTCTAAACGAATGATGTCTTTATTTCCTGTTGTGGTCACATAAATATCCGCTTTGTCCAATGCGCTTTCAATGGTATTCACTTCAAAACCTGCCATAGATGCTTGCAGTGCACAAATTGGGTCAATTTCAGTCACAATCACCTTGGCCCCAAAACCTCGCATGGATTGAGCGCAACCTTTGCCAACATCCCCATACCCACATACAACAACGGTTTTCCCAGCAATCATGACATCCGTGGCACGCTTTATTCCATCGGCTAAAGATTCAAGGCAACCATATAAGTTGTCAAATTTTGACTTTGTCACCGAATCATTCACATTAATTGCAGGGAATAACAAACGACCTTCTTGGTGCAATTGATTGAGTCTCAATACTCCCGTCGTGGTTTCTTCAGAAACCCCTTTAATCTGTTGAGCAATGGTCGTCCAACGGTTTGGTGACACTTGGATTGAATCTCTTAATAAATTTAAAACAATGTCCATTTCTTTGTTATCGGTTGGCTGCTCCAACAAACTTGGGTTTTGCTCACACTCTTTTCCTTTGTGAACCAACATGGTTGCATCGCCGCCATCGTCAACAATCAAATCGGGGCCAGATCCATCTGGAAAAAGCAATGCTTTTTCCATGCACCACCAATACTCTTCCAAGGTCTCCCCTTTCCAGGCAAAAACTGGAATTCCCGCCTTTGCAATCGCGGCTGCCGCATGATCTTGCGTTGAAAATATATTGCACGATGCCCATCGAACCGTTGCTCCCAACTCAACCAGTGTTTCAATCAAAACAGCTGTTTGAACGGTCATGTGCAATGACCCTGAAATTTTATATTCATGCAATGGTTTTTCTTGACCATATTTTTTTCTAAGTTCCATCAAACCAGGCATTTCATGCTCGGCAAGTTGAATTTCTTTGCGACCAAAATCGGCCAATGACATATCTTTTACTTTATAATCTGTTTGATTTACAGTTGTGGACATTTTTCACCTCAATTTTATAGTATCTGAAATGAAAAAAAATTCAAAGGGATTAGACTTTCGCTTTGACACGAATGACATTAATTTCAATTCTACGATTCTTTTTTCGTGCCAGATAGGTTTTTTTACGTGCCAGTGGTCGTTGTTCACCAAAACTGGTAATTGACATGCGTTGCTCCCCAATCCCTTGTTTCATTAAATAGTTGGCAACGGCAGATGCTCTGAAATAAGCCAAATCCCAGTTGGAACGAAATTTACCCCCTGGCTTCACAGGAAGGTCATCGGTATGCCCTTCAATAATGATTGGATTTTTCACTTTTTTAATAATATTGGTGAGCCCTGTGAGCACGGCTTTTGAATTCTCCGTTAATATATCGGTTCCAGATTTAAATAAAATGGGGTCATTAAAAATAAGTCGAATTTTTTGTTCATCCACCAGGACCAATGCATATTGGGACATTTGCTCATCTTGAATGTAGTTTCTAACCTCACTTAAAAACAAGTCTTCGGCGGAGACCTTCTGCTGTTGTTCAACTTTTTCCCCCCCAAATTTAACACTCATTTCTGCAAAATACTGGGGACTATTTTTCTGGCTATTAACAATGGTAAATAACAGAATAAAAAGCCCCGCCAAAAACGACATTAAATCAGAAAATACGGTGGCAAACTCGCCATCACTTTCTTCGATTTCTGGTGGTTCTTCTTTTTTTCGACCCATTACTTCTCTTTCTTTTTGCCCTTATCTGCCGTGCTTAAGTAGGCCATCAACTTCTTTTCAACCATTAATGGAATTTGATTATTCATAATGGCCATGGTTCCTTCCATAATAATCTCCTTGGTTAAGCCATCTTGATCATTTAAATACTTCAATTTATTTGTAATTGGAATAAAATATAGTGTGGATATAATTAATCCGTACATGGTTGTTAGTAGTGCCAATCCCATACCGCCAACAACCGCGTCAATGTCCGTAACATTTTGAAGAACCTGCATGACCCCCATAACCGTTCCCATCATGCCAAACATTGGGGCAAATGACCCCATGGCTCGGACCATGGCAATGATTCTCATGTGCCGTTTCTTTTCTTCCAAAATATCGGTTTCTAATGCGATTTCAACAAACTCGTTTTCCAACCCTGACCCCATTAAGGTTAATGCACGATCCAAAAAACCATCGCCGTACCCTTTGCCCATTTCAAGAACGGATTCTTTTCCGGTACGTTTTGCCTCCTCAGCAATTTCAACAAGCTTCAAAACCGTTTGGTAATTATCAACTTTTGTTCGCTTCATGTACATGTAACCCGAAACGATTTTAAGTATCGACACAAAATCTTTGGGTGAAGTTGATATAATTGCCGCGCCAAACGTCCCGCCCAATACCAATACAAATGAATTAGGATCAAGGTAAATTCCAATGTTACTCCATAATCCAGGGATTCCATAAAATAGGCAGAAGATACAAACGCCCATTCCCAACATAACCATTAAGTTCATGTGTTTTCTCCCTCCTTAACTCACCAGTTTCGACACCAAGTCGATGGCTCCTTGATTGCTTAATACTTTCATTTGATGTACAACTTTATTTTGTGCAGTGATAACATCCCCATCACTTAATGACTCTTTCTTCAAATCAATAAATTGATTCACCATTGCCTGGTCAGCTCCGGTTAAATTGGACTTTAATTTCCCACTCGCAGCACCATCATCTTTTGCAATTGATGCTGCCAGGACTTCAATATTGAGTGCGCCAATGAGCTTTTTGACATCCCCATCGTCTAATTTTTCAATATCTTCAAATAAAAATATATCCGGTCGAATTTTATTGTAAATATCAGGATTGGACTGAACACTTTCTAAGAATGTTTTCTTTGAGGCATCATTAAATGCGGCAATCACAGCTCCCAATTTGGATGCACCACCCACGGAACATTCCAATTGACTTTTCAATTGCCCTTCAAGTTCATCCAGCTCGTCTTTTTCAGCAATTTTCTCTTCGGTTAATGCGGTAATAATTTCAACTTGCGTAGCCTCCTCCAGTGTATCCATTATCATTTTTGTATACACAGGATTTAGATAAGACAAAACCATTGATAATTTATCCACAGGCAATTCATTCTTTTTAATCACATCCACAAATTGGTTCGCATTGTGGGGCCCAACAAAACCAAAGTACCCGCCCACATCATCATTTGCGCCATCACTTTGTGGCACTGGGGCGGCCACTTCTGATGGTGTCCCCGCCGTATCACCGCCTCCGCCACCGGATGCCGCTGCGGCAGCTGTTGCTTTGGCTGTTTCTTGCTGTGCTTTTACTGCCTCTTTATTAATATTTAACTGTTTAATTTTAAGTAAAATGTAAACAATGAGGAATATACTGGTAATGATCAAGACAAAAATCATTAATTTTGCTTCAATGGGTAACCCCACCTTGACCTCATCGGCATTTTTATTGATGGGAAAATCTTGAAATTCAAAATTAATGGCATCACCTCGTTCGGTGTTGAGCATTAATATTTTAGTTAAGACTTTATCTGCGGCCTTCACATCCTTTCTTGGAATGGCCTTACTTGTGACTATGTCTAGCGTAATTTTAATAATTGGCGCGGCCAATTTTGTAATCTTTGAGTTAAATGGCATTTGAACGGCTTCATTGGGTGATAAGTTCTTAATGGCTGAGTACCCTGGCAAAATTTTATACTTCTCTCCAGGCATATTTTTTTCTTCTTCAAATTTAACTTTAGCCCGTTCAGTGTAACTTACGGCCCAAGATTCCCGCCCCATATCCACCATCACGCTTACTGAAAATTGATGCGTCCCGTACATGGTATCAAGAATATGCTGAGCTTTAATCTGAAGATTCTCTTCGAGACTGTTTTTTTCCAAATAGTTCGCGTGGGTCAAAATTGATGACAATATTAGGCATCCAATCAAGAACTTCTTCATTTATTCACTCCCTTTCTTGGCATTTTTTTCTTGTAATTCTTTACGTGATACTTGAACTGCCCATTTGCCATCATCATTTTCTTCAATCGCAACGGTTAGTCCTTGAGCCCTTAATTCTTTCATTAATTCAAACGCCTCTGATTGACGTTTAAATACACCCATTACTTGTGGATCTTCAATCACCACTTTATTGGCACTGGCTTGATCCAGTGGGGAGCCTTCTTCAGCTTCTCTTAATAGCGTTTCTTTGGTCTGAGTAATCATGTTTTCTAGCTGAGTATTATCAGGGTTAAAGAATAGTGCCGTTGTCCAGGTGTCCAAGGCTTTTTGCTTTTCATTCATCATGTAATAAGCCGAGCCAAGTTTTTCATATACAATTGGATTATCCCGCTCTAGAATTGCCAATACTTCCAAATCTTCAGCGGATTTTATATAATTTCCACCATAAAAATAGGTATCGCTTCGTTTGATTAATTTAATCACTTGATCAGCCACCTTATACGACCCAGGGGGCATGTTAAACCCTTTGGACAAAAAGTATTGCGCTTTCGGATAATCTGGATATATAAACAATATTTGGATTAAAATTTTACGAGTGACAGATCCTCGCCCGGCCAAATAATTTGAAATGGACGCATTGTAATATTTGGATACTTTTTTTAAAATCTCGGGATCCACTTCATCCTCTTTCATGGCCATTGAGTTTTTTGGCCATTCCATCGCATTCACATCCATCACGACTTCTAACCCAGTAATTAACTCTTTTTCAGGAATGGTTCTCTTTTTTTCATCTTTCGCATTTAATATTTTCAAGGCATCTTCATAGCGTTTTTCAGTGATGGCCAATTCATAATCATTATCATCAAAATTGGCATACCCGATCATGGATGTGAAACATAAAATGCATGCAATGAATGTATAAAAAAAGACTTTTATTACTGATTTTTTCTTCATCTTGACTCAGTTATCGATTGAAAAATTCATAACCTTTAACTAAAACTTAACGCTCACCCATGGCCAAATCATTATGATTAGCCATCAAAAAAATCAAGATTTTAGCCAATGGTTCGCAAGAATTTAGTAAAGACCTCAACCGTTTTCTGAATAACGGCATCATCATGTTCACTCGATACAAAGTTGGCTTCGTATTGAGACGGGGGAATTAAAATTTGATGATCCTTCATGAAATGAAAATATCGCTTAAAATCGTTCATATTGCATTGATTTACATCGGCCACATTATGAATCGGGGCCTTACTAAAAAATACCGTAAACATGGTTCCAATGGCGCTCACTTGAATGGGGGCGTTGACAGATTGAATGGCCTCACGAAAACCCTGAACTAGTTTTTGGGTTTGACGCTCTGCTTTTTCATAAATGTTATAATCCTCAATAAGCCGCATCATGGATCGTCCAGCGGCCACAGCCAACGGGTTGCCCGATAACGTTCCCGCCTGATAGACTTCCCCAATGGGTGCCAAATGATTCATAATCTCGGCCTTTCCTCCATACGCAGCACACGGCAACCCGCCCCCAATGACTTTTCCCAAACACGTGATGTCTGGTTGAACATTATATACCCCTTGTGCGCCAAATTTTCCAGCCCGAAAACCCGTCATGACTTCGTCAAAAATAAGAATACTACCGTAATCCGTGCATAGCTTTCTGCAGGTGGAAATAAATGATTGAGTCGGAAGAACCACCCCCATATTTCCGCATACTGGCTCCATGATGATGGCCGCTATATGGCGCCCTTCTTTTTCAAAACATTGAATGAGTGATTCTGTATCGTTAAACTCCAATACACGCGTGTATTTGGTGACATCCTCAGGAATTCCAGCACTGCTTGGTTGCCCCAATGTTAATCCACCCGAGCCCATCGCCACCAGTAAGGCATCCACATGGCCGTGATAGCACCCATTAAACTTAACAATCAGATGTCGCTTCGTTGCCCCTCGGGCCAATCGTATCGCACTCATGGTAGCTTCAGTTCCTGAATTTACCAATCTCACTTTTTCACACGTTGGAAAAAAAGACCGGATGGACTTGGCCAATTGGGTTTCATTTTCGGTTGGGGCGCCAAATGTGGTGCCCTTGATCATGGTATTATGGATGTCTGATAATACACTGTCAGGGGCATGTCCTGCCAATAATGGCCCATAAGATAATACATAATCAATATACGTTTGATGATCAATGGATGTGACCTTGGCCCCTTTGCCGGACTTTAAAAATATGGGGTCTCCCCCAACAGACTTATAGGCTCTGACAGGGCTATTTACCCCACCCACCAACACATCATTTGCCTCATCAAGTGCATTCATTATTTTTTCCATGAGCTCAGTTTATCACAATACAAACTTTTCAATCTAGGTTGATGGGCTTTATTTTTAGTCTTAAATCCAACTTAGCATGGAAATTAAATACTCTACAACCAATGGCGCATATTATGATGGACTCCCCCAATTACTTTAGGGAATTTAATGGGTCATACAAATCAATCAAACCCCACTATTAATCCAAAAAATCAAAGTTGGTCGCAAATGCCAAATAAATCAAAAATTTAAATATAAGCAATCCATTTTCTATGGTCTTTCAACACACCCATTGAAAAGATACTGGCCATCGTCAGATGGTCTTGCTGAAAAAATTAAGAAAGAGATTAAAATGTCATCAATTATTTGCCCCACTAAAATGTCACCAGTTTTACAAAACCGAAAAAGAAATGCAGAGTCACGTCCTGCGAAACTTCATGGAAACTCATCCTCAGAAAAATATTCTGACAAAAGTTCTGAATCTCCAATTAATCTACTTACAGTCAAGGGGTTTACGCCAGGAAAAAGCCGTGTTGCGATAACTATGGGTAAGGACAAAAGTGTTTTATATGGAAACGTTAAAAGAAAACTTGGCATGGGCACTGAAAAAGAAGTATATGAGGCACGTTTTTGTTTATTAATTAATGGCAAAAGATATGATCGCAATTATGCCATTAGCATCAGTCGAAAGCCAGGATCAACATTACCACCGGACCCTGATGGGCTTTATTTTGGAATGACTGACACTGGCGCATCACGCGTTGCGGATGGTGATCTAACGCATTTTATGACAAAATATCCCGACATCCCAACTGAAACCTTATTAAATAAATTAATACTTCCTTTTTTACAAATCATCAAAGAAAAACATGCGGAAAAAATAATTCATGCGGACATTAAATTACAAAATGCGTTGTACATGTACAAAACAGAAGAGAATGAATTTAAAGCGGAACCATCAGATTGGGGAATGAGTCAGCCAATTGGTGCTCTTCGAAGATTTTGTGGCACATTTGATAATATCCCTCCTGAGCTATACGTTCAATATAAGCACACCAGGTTCGACATCATGTAATGCCAATTACCTCAAATTCAAATCAAGATGTTTGGGGAATTGGCAGTATGATTGCTTACATGCTAACAAAAAAAGGGTTAAGTCACGTATTTCAAGAAAAATATGGCATGAAAAGTTATAAAGACGTTAGAACTCACATTCTAAATCTTCCTCAACATCAATGCATGACTCCTGAACAAAAAAATTCAATTCAATTTAAAAGAAAGGTATCACGTTTATTAACACGTGAAATAAATCTTCAATATCATGGCGTGTACGCCTGTCCAACATATTCCTCAAAAGACACCATTGATGGGTTCAAGAGTAGGGTGACCGAGCCACTAAAACTTAGAATTCTAGATCTTCTTACAGATTGCTTTAACGTTGATCCAACATTGAGACCCAGTGTTCAACACCTTATGAGTAATCTATCTCAATTAACGTCACCCATTAGTGATTCAACCTTATACTCAAGCAGTGAAAGTGATATGGGTAAAAAGATAAAAAAACAACGAACGTTATCAATCATCGACGAGCCTTAAGCAGCAAAAGCTCCGTCAGCTTCGCCTCGCCGAGCATTGGGGGATATTACAAATAAACAAATTCATGTCGTCTCCCCAAAAGGGTTAAAAACTCAACATCCAACTAGTGAGAAGAAACCTACCCAAATGTACACACAATCCATCGAGTTATAATCAACACTTATTCATTGGTCATAAAATATAACCTTGATGAATATTGGGCCACTTTTTATCTCAGTTTAATTCGAGAATATTATAGTGACCCAAATTATAGGAGAAGTACTTCAATTCTATTTATATCACAAATAAATTTTCATACAAATACTTTTTAACATTTTTATAAATTTATGCATACACATATAATTAAAATTTTTATTTATTTAGTTTTTTTAGCATTATTACTATATATTAATCTAATAAAATGAATTTTATAACATATAAAGTCGTTTCAAATGGGGCAAGTTTTCCTCAAAATTCAACAAACCAATTACTCCCTGAGCTAATATTCATCTTCTTATCGCATATGATTACTTCGGTTCAATGCGCATTGCCGATAATTGAATGCAACACAACGTTAATAGATGGAGTTGAGAATGAATCGCCATTAACACCTGACCATGGAAATAATCATGGACTTAAGGATCATGAGTTTATATTCATCGCAGTCATATGCATTTGGGTTATTGGTGCGTGTTACGGCGCTTGTTTTAGAAAATAATAAGATAAAATTACCCCCCCCCCCAGGGTTGTTCGTATCTAATGTTTTTCAAACGTGTGAATAATTTTTTGAATCACAGCGTCAATTGAGGGTATCTCTGATTCATGAATCGTAGAGACCCCAACGGCTTTTAATGCCTCGGATGTCATTGGCCCAATACTGAATACCGGATGCGCCCGCAATTGATCATAACGATCATGCAATCGATTCACCGCCGCGGTATTCATAAAAATAAAAATATCATCGGGTTTTATCCAATTCATTTTGAGATCAATATCCACCGGAATTTGGTTATTGTATATACTCACCTTTACTACGTTAGCACCGGTCGCACTGAGCGTTTCAAAGGCATTATCAGCCTCGGAAGATGTTGGTATAAGTACGTTATGCGACGAATTTAGTTGAGTTCCTAACGCATCGATAATGCCCTTAGACGTTGACACATTGGGGATCATATCTGGCAGAATTCCAAAAGAGTTTAAAATGGATGTCGTATGTTGTCCAATCGCGATTATCTGTTTATTTGCTAAAAGGCGAGCATCCATATTGTTGTCAATCAGTACTCTAAAAAAAGAACGCACCCCATTTTCACTGGTAAAGATAATATGCGTTATATCACTTAGATTAATACCTTTTAACGCCGAGTGATCCGATAAAATATCATTCATTGGTATGGTTAACACTTCGGCACCCAAATTGGCCAATTGATCGACAAGGGTTGATTGTTGATGATGAGACCGCGATATAACAAACCGTCGATTCCTTAACGGCAAATGATCTCGCCAATTGAATTGATGGCGCAATTGTGCAACATCCCCCACAACAATTAACGCTGGAGGTTTCAATTGGGCGTTTTTTTGCAAGGCCTCGATGTTCGCCAATGTTCCAACTAAGACGCGTTCATTGGCATATGTTCCGGACTCTATAATCGCAATTGGGGTGTCAGGAGAGCGCAATTCAGTTAACCGTGCCACAATGCCAGACAACCGCAATAATGACATCATGATCACCAATGTATCCGCATTCGGGAATGCCATATTTCCAATATCATTGGCCCGCGTGGCCGTCACAAATGCAACGGAATGGGAATGATCCCGATGCGTGATTGGAATACCCGCATACGTTGGAACAGAAATGGCCGATGTAATGCCAGGTATAATTTCATATGGAAGGTTGGCTTCATTTAATGCCGTCATTTCTTCACCACATCGCCCAAAAACCATGGGGTCCCCGCCCTTAAGCCGTGCCACTGTTTTTCCTTCTTTGGCATACTTAACCAGTAATTGATTGATGTCCTTTTGCTGTGTTGAATGGGCCCCTTTTTTTTTACCGACACATACCTTATCGGCATCTTTGGCCGCTAAAATGATATTGGGATGGACCAAATAGTCATACAAGACAATATCCGCTGTTTTTAATACCCTCATGGCTTTGACAGACACCAATTCAGGGTCCCCCGGACCGGCACCAATAAAATAGACTTTCATTGGGCCATGCTCCGAATTTCACCCATGGCCTCCCCCATTTCAGAAACAGGAAACGTCATGTATTTTGATGCCTTATGCTTTAAAAAGACATGGCATTGATTGCCATCAATGTAGGCCCCCAGAGGCAAATTGCAATTGAATGCGATCCCCCTCAATAACTCAAAATATTGACACCCAAGTTCGTGAATGGATGGGTCCACCAAATTTTGCATCATATTAGCAAGCTCTGGTTTATTCCTTTGATGTTGAATGGCCAACATGCCTTGCCCAGGTGCTGGAATAAACCGAGTCGGGTCTGGCTCATGTGAAATTAAATGGTCTAGGCCTAATCGTTGCAAACCGGCGGTTGATAATATGAGCCCATCATAGCCCAATGCCTTGGCTTTTTGGATTCTAGTATCAATATTTCCTCGAATTGGAACACATGTGGTGCGAGGATATAATTCATGACACAATGCTTGACGCCGCATGCTACCCGTGGCAATGACACAGTCATCAACGTCAATGTTTTTATTGTCATTAAACAGAATAAAGGCATCGGTGACTCTCTCTTGCAATAAAAAGGCACTGTATTCCAATTGCTCATGGGGTGTTGACGTGATGTCCTTGAATGAATGAACGGCAATATCAATGTCATCCCTTAATAAGGCATCCTCAATCTCTTTAATAAATACCCCTTTTCCACCCAGCGATGAAATATTCTCTGATCGCATATCTCCTGTGGTTTTTATGGGAATGAGTTCAACATCGCATTCAATATGAGCTGATTCAATCATGGCCTTAACCATTCCCGCTTGTCTAATGGCCAATGCAGACCCCCTTGTCCCTAAACGCAACGAATTTGGATTCCTCATACCATTTCCGTAAATGCAGGCTTACCCATTGTGTGCCGAACTTGATCTTTCATGGCTATAGTGTAAATAATTTGAGAACAATGAGCAAATCAAGTTATTGGTTGGCCACTCGATTCAACAAATAAACGCTCACACAACCGATAATCATATTGGGGATCCAAGCTGCAAATATAGGGGATATGACATTATTGATCCCCAGAGCCAATCCAAATGAGTAAATAATATAATAGGTTAATATAATAATAATACTTAATCCCATGCCCATTGCGCTGGATCGTCGATGGGGCTGAAAACTAACTGCCGCACCAATCATCGTAAAAATTAGACAAGCAAAAGGTAAAGCAAATTTCAAATAATACTGGATCAATAATTCATTAATGTCTTTCCCCAATAGTTTTTCTTTTTGAATAAATGACATTAATTCTTGGCCATTCATTTCGTCGTATGATTTTGGACGTTTGGTAAAATCCAACAAATTAAGGGACAAGCTAATAATTTCACGCTCAAAGTTTATGACCATTAATTCTTGAGATGAGCTTTCCAATAATACATGCATAACACCATTATTAAATACCCACCCCCCAATGGCATCCCAGTTTCCATACTCTGCTCGAATCACTCTCGCTAATCGGCCTTGTTCATATTCAGCAATTGTAATGTCTTTCAATGTTTGGTCTTCAACTTCACGAACATTAATAATTCTCAAGGGCAACCCTTCATCATCATATTGCGTTAAATTAACGTTTTCTCGGATGGATATATTTGTTTTTTGCAAATTATTTAATAATATCTCGGCGTGGTAATTGGCTCGAGGAACCACAATCTCATTAAAAATAATGTTAATTAAACTAACCACCAATCCAATGGATAAAATCGGAACTAAAATCCGAAATAAGCTAACCCCAGCGGATCGCAATGCGACGATTTCCAAATCGGCACTTAATCGGCCAATCACCAGTATGGTGGCTAAAAGAATGGCCATGGGCAACGTTAACGAAATAACCGCAGGTAACTTATACACAAATAATTGAACCGTACTTGCAATGCTAAATCCATACTTTACGGCTTTTGAGACCAACTGGAAAATCAGTGAACTCCCAGCAATAATTGACGTGAATGCAGCAATACCAAATATAAATGGAAAAATAATTTCTTTAACTAAATAAGAATCAAGAAGCTTCATTTAAGCTCAAATGTTTCGCCCAAATAATATTTTTTGGCAATCTCACTGTTGGCAACATCTTTTGGGCTTCCAGATAATAAAATCTCACCTTGATGAATAATGTAAGAGCGGTCTGTAATGGCCAATGTTTCACGAACATTATGATCGGTAATAACAATGCCAATGCCTTTGCTCTTCAAAGATTTTATAATTTCCTGTATTTCCGCCACTGCAATAGGATCCACACCAGCAAACGGTTCATCGAGTAAAATAAACGAGGGATTTAATGATAACGCCCTTGCAATTTCTACGCGGCGTTTTTCACCACCCGATAATTGATACCCCTGAGATGTCCGCACATGATTCAACCCCAAATCAACAATTAATTCATTAATTCGACTATCAAACTGCTCCGGAGGAATTGGCTCAACGACTTCAAGTAATAATCTTAGATTGTCTTCAACGGTTAGTTTTTTAAAAATGGAGGGCTCTTGAGGCAAGTACCCCAATCCTAACCGGGCGCGTTTATACATGGGCAACGTGGTAACATTTTCACCATTCAAAACCACCGTGCCAGCATTTGGGCGAACCAACCCAACAATCATATAAAATGTGGTGGTTTTTCCCGCACCGTTTGGCCCCAGTAATCCAATGACTTCACCTTCACTTACCTTAAGGCTTACCCCCTTAACGACCTTACGGCCTTTGTACTGTTTTTCTAATGATTCAACTTTAATTTCTTTCATTATTGTACACTCGATGAATAGTTTCGATGGTTTTAATATGATTTGTCTTTGGGTCAACACCAATCATTACCGCCCCAATAACCGATTGCTCTGGGTGTCTTACCGGTTGATGTCTCGCTGGAAGCTGATGAATAAACTTATCGATTGAAATGGTGGCATCCATGCCAATCACGGAATCGAACGCGCCACACATCCCGATATCTGAAATATAGGCCGTTTTATTCGATAACCAACGATAATCATTGGTTTGAACATGTGTATGCGTTCCAAAAATTAAGGATACGCGATCCTTTAAATACCATCCCAAGGCTTGTTTTTCAGACGTTGTTTCTGCGTGAAAATCCACAATGATAATATCCGCCTCAATTTCACCCAATAGTTTATCCATGGTCTCAAATGGGCAATACGGCATTTGTGTCATAAATACCCGGCCAATCAAATTGATTAGCGCAATGCGTTTGCCATCTTTCTCGAAATATCGAACCCCTTTACCCGGGTGAGAATCAGGAAAATTAACTGGGCGTACCAATCGATCATAAATATCAAATTTATCCATGACTTCCCGTTTAGCATAGACGTGATTTCCTGAGGTAAATGCGTCCATTTTCATATGAATAAACTCATGATAAAGCTTATTGCTAAACCCAAATCCTGATGCCGAGTTTTCGATATTTGCGATCACAAAGTCGATATGAAACTCGTTTCGGATGCCCTCAAGCTCATGTTGAAGGATATCACGGCCAGGTGCACCGACAATATCCCCCAAACAAAGAATATTAAATGTATCCTTAGTGAGCAATGGCAACCGCTCGAGTCTCTCTTACAAGATTAACTTTAACCTCGCCAGGATAATCCATTTCCCGCTCGATTCGCTCAGCAATGTCTTGAGACAACTTGTAAACCCCCTCATCCGACACATCCTCTGGACGAACCAATACTCGAACTTCACGTCCGGCTTGAATGGCATACACTTTATCCACGCCATCAAATTCCATGGCAATTTTCTCTAAGCTTTCCAACCGTTTCAAATACAATTCAACCGATTCTTTTCTAGCGCCCGGTCTTGCGGAAGATAGCGCATCAGACACCTTTACGATTACCGCTTCAACCGTATCCGGCTCCTCATCTTCATGGTGCGCCATAATACAGTTCAGAACTTCTGCTGATTCACCATATTTTCGACAAATTTCTGCTCCCAAATCGTCATGAGATCCTTCTTGAACAAAGTCAATCGCCTTTCCAATATCGTGAAGAACAGCCCCACGTTTGGCAAGTTCAACATCAACGCCCAAACGATCTGCAATAATGCCCGCAATTTTTGAACATTCAATGGAATGATCTAAAATATTTTGACCATAGCTGGTTCTATAATTTAACCGCCCCAACATTTCAACAATATTGGGATCAAAATCCAGTCCCAACACATCCGCCGCTTTTTCTCCTTTTTGTTTAATCACTTGCTGAATCTCTTGATCTGCTTTTTGAAGTGCGTCTTCAACCCTTGCAGGATTGATTCGCCCATCATTGACCAATTTTTCCAAAGCAATGCGAGCGGTCTCACGCCGTATGGGATCAAAACACGATAAAATGACACCATTCGGGGTATCATCAATCACAACATCCACACCTGATGATGTTTCAAATGCACGAATATTTCGTCCCTCTTTACCAATAATTCGCCCTTTCATTTCGTCATCTGGTAACGATACTACCGATGTGGTATTAGAACTGACTGTTTCAACCCCCAGTTTTTGAATCGCTTCAAGAACAATTTCTACAGATCTCTGCTTTGCAACTTTACGGGCTTGGGCTTCAATGTTTTTGATTAAATTTCCAGCTCTTTTCTTAGCAACAACTTCAACATGCGAAATGAGTGATTTTTCAGCTTCTTCACGCGTCAATGAAGCCACTGTCTCCAATTTATTAAACAATTGTTGCAACACGTCATCTTGTTTTTTTCTTAATTCTTTTACCCCATCAAGCTTTTGCTCAAATTGATCTTGCAACCGCTCCACATCTTTTTTTGATTGCTGCACTTGCTGCTTTGACCGATTAACATCCGATTCAATCTCTTTTAATTGGCGTTTCTTAAACGAAATATCTTCCTCAGCACGACGAATCATGGCTTTCGTTTCTTTTTCTGCTTGAAACTTGGCATCTCGAATGGATTTATCCGCTTGGCGGTTGGCTTCCTTGATAATGGTTTCTGATTTAATCCCAGCCAATTTCACTTTATTTATACGAACCGTTTGCACCACAGCTGCGATGATGCTGATTCCCAGTAGGCTTGATAAGCCTATAATGATCTCCATAATTTACCCTTCCTTTTTTGTTTGGCCTGATTTTAGTTGATTCACTTTTTCCTTAATTTCTTTCTCAACTTCGGCCGCTAATTTTTCCGACTCTTTTAAATATTGCTTGGCCGATTCACGACCTTGTCCCATTTTTTCTTTCTTGCAGGAAAACCACGTCCCGCTTTTTTCAATTACACCAAAATTGCACCCTAAATCTAACAGATCGCCTTCTCTAGATATGCCTTTTCCAAATACAATATCAAACTCGGTAAATTTAAATGGCGGTGCAATTTTATTTTTGACCACTTTAACACGAACACGATTCCCAATTACATCAACCCCCGACTTAATGGATTCAATTCGGCGAATTTCCATTCGAACAGAAGAATAAAATTTTAAGGCACGTCCACCAGGAGTCACTTCTGGATTTCCGAACATCACGCCAATTTTTTCTCGAACCTGATTTACAAAAATAACCACACAATTTGATTTTTTAACAATTCCCGTTAATTTTCTTAACGCTTGGGACATTAACCTGGCTTGTAGGCCAACGTGACTATCCCCCATATCTCCTTCAATTTCATTTTTTGGAACCAATGCGGCAACAGAGTCCACAACAATTAAATCAACGGCGCCTGAACGAACCAATGTTTCAGAAATCTCCAATGCCTGCTCACCATAATCGGGCTGTGACAATAGTAAAGCATCGGTATCAACACCTAAATTCTGAGCATAGACTGGATCCAATGCATGCTCAACATCAATAAATGCGCATGTTCCACCATTTTTTTGGGCCTCTGCAATGGCATGAAGCGTTAATGTTGTTTTACCAGAGGACTCTGGACCATACACTTCAGTGATTCTTCCTTTTGGATAACCCCCGCCACCCAATGCAAGGTTTAATGATAACGCTCCCGTAGAAACGGTTTCGATATTAAATAATTGATTGCTATCTCCCAACCTCATAATCGAGCCTTTACCAAAACTTTTTTCAATTTGTGACAATGCAATGGTTAATGCTTTTTTCTTGTTCTCATCCATAATATTATTCTTCCTTTCTTAATTCATTTTTGATATATCTTAAACACATTGATAATGCGATAAAAATTGACGTATTGATCACATTATTTCTACCCCCCTCAAGTTTATATCGCTTTGTTTTTTTTATTTTATCATGAATATTCCATGATAAAAAAACAGTTCCTGATTGATCGGCCGAATACTGATCACTTTTAGGCCCTGCAATGCCATTGGATGCAATTGAAATATCTGATTTTGTCATTTTTTTCATGCCCGCCGCCATCTCTTCCGTTACCGAGGCACTCACGATACCATGCTCAAGAATTGTTTTAGGATTCACCAGCCCATATTGAACCTTTAGACGAGAGTGATAGGCAATCACACCCCCCAAGAAATAATCTGAACATCCGGGAGTTTCCACTAGTTTCCTAGCAATTCCGCCGCCAGTCATTGACTCTATCACTGAAATGGTTAATTTTTTAGCGGACAATATTGCAGCCAACTCGGCCATTGTTTCAGTCCCCTTATCCAATTCATTTTCAAGATAGTGATCGAAACTTATGCGTTCATCAATAGTTTTTGCTTGCATTCTTTTAACTGCTGAACCTTGTTCAACGCCTCCCAAGGAAACTCAACATCTGAACGCCCAAAATGACCATATGCTGCAGACTTTGCGTATATGGGTTGCAATAAATTTAATGAATCAATAATTTCTTTTGGCTTAAACCCAAATGTTTCTTTAATAATTGTCAATAAATCATGATTGGACAATTCCGATGAGCCAAATGTATTCACTTTGATGGATACAGGCTCGGCAACGCCAATGGCGTAGGCAATTTGAACTTCCATTTCTCTACACAATCCAGCAGCCACACAATTTTTAGCGACATAACGCGCCATGTATGCCGCTGATCGATCAATCTTTGATGGATCTTTTCCAGAAAATGCACCGCCACCATGAGGTACCCAGCCACCATACGTGTCCACAACAATTTTCCGACCCGTTAACCCGGCATCTCCTTGGGGTCCACCCACCACAAATCGACCGGTGGGGTTAATATAAATGGTTGGTGGCTCCGGCAATAAATTCTCAGGAATCACCTTATCAATTAAATGTCTTTTAATATCATCCTGAATTTGCTCATGCGTCGCATTTGGATGGTGTTGTGTCGACACAACCACCGCGGATACGCGCATTGGCTCACGTTGTTCGTTGTATTCAACGGTCACTTGAGCTTTGGAATCCGGTCGCAAATAGGTCAATACATTTTCTTTGCGCAATTTGGCCAATTCATACACCAACTGATGCGATAGCATGATCGGTAATGGCATGTACGCTTTGGTTTGATCACAGGCATAGCCAAATGTTAGGCCTTGATCTCCGGCACCTTGTTCTTTAAATGCCCCATCGTTTTCGTTGACCCCTTGGGCAATATCTGGGGATTGGCGATTCAAAACCACCAAAATGGCACACGACTTTGCATCCAAGCCAATTTCTGGATGCACATACCCGATGGTCTCCAGCTTTTTTCGCACAACATCTTGAACATCCACCTGGGCTTTGGTTGTTACTTCACCACCAACAACCACTAAACCCGTGGTAATAAAACATTCAACAGCAACCCTTGAAGATGGGTCTTGCTCGAAAAATGCGTCCAATAACGTATCGGATAATTGATCGCAAAGCTTGTCTGGATGGCCTTCTGACACTGATTCTGATGTAAATAGAAACATTCGAAATTCCTCCTTCAATATAGGCTTTTATATTACACCAAACCAGCGGTTTCATCAAAACCAAAAAACAGCATTAATTTACTGGCGTGCAAAGTGCTAAGGACAACGCTTCGGTCGCCTGTTCGGGGCAAATAAAGGGGTCTGTTTTATGAATGATGGCATCAACAAAGGCACGACACTCTTGAACAATGGGCTCTTTACGATCGATATCTACGGCGTGAGGGTCCCCCAAAGGCAACGATACGTAATCGTCGCCCTTGTCAACTTGAACATCATAATATGTCATGGATTGCTGGATACAATCAATGATGGCAATGCCTTGATCCCCAACAATTTCAACCTCGCGATGCTTAAATGGCAACGCCCAACTGACATGAATATTGACCATTAATTTTTGTTCAAACTGCAACATTAAATGCCCATAATCGGCACGATCATCACAGTGAATATTATGAGTATAAACATCCGACTGGATCAATTTGGATGACACCAAAAACTGAACAATATCAATATCATGAACCGCTACATCAACCAATACATCCGCATCTTTAATCTGCTTTGGAAACGGACCATAACGTTTGCATTGCACGGCATGAATTCGACCAAGCTTTCCCTGATCTATGTACTCTTTGGCTTTTAAAATGGCGGGGTTAAATCGCTCGATGTGCCCGACGGTTAATAATACATTTTTTTCTCTGGCATACTGAACCAATTTTTTAGCTTCCTCGACCGATTCTGCGATGGGTTTTTCAACCAATACGGCAATCCCATGATCAATGCATTGTTTTGCGACCACATGGTGCTGGGATGTTGGCACACAAATACTCACAGCATCGAGATCTTCATTCTTTAACATGTCAGCAACCAAAGGATAATATTTGGTATCTGGTTCTTTAATTATGGCATCAAAACCTTCAAGATTTGAATCACAGGCCGCAACAAACTGAACTTGTTCAAGTGTCGTGTAGGCTTTGGCATGATGTTGCCCCATATTTCCACAACCAATAACTGCAACTTTTAACATATGATTATTTTAAATAAGTTTTGACTAATTCACAAATGATATTCATGTCCGCCACTGGATTGGGCGCTAATTCATGTGAGATTTTTTTATTCATTGTTTTTATTTGCTCTGCAATATGGACCATCGATAATTCTGATTCAGGAATCCAACAGCTATTGGGGTGGCTTTTAACAAACTCAATGGCATTGATTTCTTGATGATCATCCATGGCAAATGGAAATGGAACTAAAATGCTTGGAATTTGTTGATAATGAATTTCAGATAGCGTCGTTGCGCCCGATCGGCACAATACAATGCTCGCTTTTTCATAGGCCAGCATCATGTTATTTAAATATGGCAATGCCACATAAGTATGGTCATCCACCGTTTCAGAAATACAATCTTTTTCACTCAAAAAACGAGGCCCTGTTAAATGAATAATATTCATACCCAACGCCATGATCTGATGCCGATTGGTGTGTATGAAGGCATTAATCTTTGCAGCCCCTTGACTTCCCCCCACCACCAGCAGTGTGGGCTTTTTTATTTTATTCCACTCCGAAGGCAATCGATCGTTGGTGGGGTAATTGATTCGCATTGGATTTCCCAAGCAACGAACTTTTGACTTTAAAATAATCCCATGCTTGGCGGATTCAAAGGCTGTGATTATTTTTTTTGAAAACCATTGAATTGCACGGGTGGCACGGCCGGGGATGGCATTTTGCTCAAATGAAATGACGGGCACGCGTAAACACCATGCCACCACAGCAAATGGAATGCAAATGCCTCCCCCCATGGCCATCACCAGTTTGGGACGATGCGTTAAAAATACCATCATTATTTTGCCAATGACGATTGGAAATAAGATCAATGCTTTTATTGAGAAGCCAATCACTTGATATGAGAATTGGTACGCATTTAAAATATCTTTTGCAGGGTGCGGTCTTGAAACAATGAAGTGAGCGGACTCATTGAATGCTTGAGCCATGGCTATCCCGGGGTAAATATGCCCTCCTGTGGCACCTGAAACATAAAGAATCATTTGGTGGTTCCTATTCGATGTATCACCCCCAAGCAATACAAAGAGGACAATAGCGAGGTCCCACCATAACTAATAAAGGTTAAGGGAATCCCAGTGATTGGAAATAGTCCGGACACCACACAAATGTTAATAATGGCTTGAAAAATCAAGTAAAATGTTAATGATAGGGCGACAAATTGTTCGAAGGAGTATTGTTTTTTTTGCAATGCAATTTGAATCCCTCGAATAAAAATGGCTCCGAACCCACATACAACTACCACAGCTAAAAACAATCCTCCTTCTTCACATAAAATCGAAAATATAAAATCAGAGTAATGCAATGGGAGATAAAAATACTTCAGCCGTGACTCCCCAATCCCAAACCCAAATATTCCTCCAGACCCAATGGCTGTAAACGATTGAATAATATGATAGTTTGCCCCTAGTGGGTCCAACCAAGGGTTTAAAAAAGAACGAATTCGATCCATTTGATAGGGGTGCGTTAATACAGAATAGGTGACAATCCCCCCCCCCATCACACTGGCCAATAAAAACACAACCGCTGGAAGTTGAGATAATAGTAACAATGAAAATCCAACCGTTAATGTTAGAATAGCATTCCCTAAATCCGGCTGAAGCATTAAGCACAAAATAGGAATGAGCATAATCATAAAAACTGGCAACATACCTGTAGAAAATGAGTTTAATTTAGGGGTTTTTTTGGCCAATACAAGGCTAACTGAAATGGCCCACCAAAACTTCATGACCTCTACGGGTTGAAATTGAAATCCAAACACATTCAACCACCGTTGGGCCCCACCAATTTTGATCCCAACCCCTGGGATTAGGGTAATAAGCAATAATCCAACCGATACCAAATACCCTGGAAGCGCCCATTTTTTATACCGCTTGATTGGAATATAGGCACCGATAAAAAAAAGCACAATACCAAGCATTAAAAAGATTGATTGACGTTTAATAAAAAAATAAGCGTCATCATACTCAGATAACCCTTTGAATGACGTGGTTGAAAAAATCATGATGTAACCAATGACCAATAGCAATATTGTGGGCACAATCAGGCGCCAATCCATGGATTTAAATGATTTCTTGAACATACCGATTAAACGCTTGGCCTCGATCAATGTAGTTTTGAAACTCATCAAAACTTGCCCCTGATGGTGAAAACAAAATGGTGCCACACGACATGGCCTTGATGGCCGATTGAGTGGCCTCTTTAAGATGATCAAAAAACACAATTTTCTTGGCGGCACTTTCAGGAAATACGTGCTTGTTTTGTGATAAAAATCCTGCCGCATACACCGTATGGCATTCGTTAAAAATGCCATTGATCCAGTCCTCCGAGTAAGATTCTTTGGGCTCGCCACATAAAATCAATAATTTATCCCCTGAAAAACTGTTCACCGCGGCCATTGTTGCCGCCATATTGGTGGCTTTTGAATCATTAATAATGGTAAGACCATGCTCTGAATAAATGGACTCGCATCGAAACGGTGGTAACTCAAATGAACTCATGGCCTGATGAAGGGGGGCCATCATGATGCCAAGATGGGTCAATACATCGTGTATAATGGCTGAATTTTTCTCATTATGATGCCCCAAAAACTGTGGCCAACCAGGAACCGGCAATGATTCAATCACTCTTGCTGTTGTGGTCTGAAATAGATCCGCCAATCGTTGTGGTAGGTACACGGTTTGATTGGGTGATTGAATAATATTTTTTTTTGCATTGATGTAGTGATCCAATGATTCATGCCAGTCCAAATGATCCGGTTCTATGTTCATAATAATGGCCACATCGCAATACAGAGATGGGGATGAAAATAGTTGAAAACTGCTCAGTTCAAGAATAATATACGCTTCATTTTGGGCATGATCTATATTGGCAATTAACGGCGTCCCGATATTTCCATATGGGTTTTGGTTTAAGGCATGGGCGATGCCCGCTGTCACGGTTGTCTTTCCATTGGTTCCCGTAACCCCAATGATTACTGGCTGTTTTTTTCTTTGTTTTATGATTCGGTAAGCAAATTCGATATCGGATATAATCTCAGCGGTTGTTTTTGGCCAGTCTCGAGGTGGAATTCCTGGGCTTGTAACGACAATATCTGCGTCTTCAACCGGAACTTCCACCATGTCATTGGACGATGACAGAAAGTCTCGAACGGCCGTTGCCGTAATGCCATTTCCTAAGACCCCTATTTTCATATGACCTGCACGAATGAAAACACGGCTTGAATGGCCGCAAACAACACCACAACATCCCGGTCGTTCATTCCCAATAATTCAAAATGATGATGCAATGGCGTCATTAAAAACACACGCTTTTTTCTTAACTTATATGATGCCACCTGAATGATCACACTTAACGTTTCAATGACATAGATCGCGCCAAACCCAATGAGCATCCACCATACACCAGAGGATATGGCCAATGCCGACAAAAACCCGCCCAGCATTAACGACCCAACATCCCCCATAAAAATCTTGGCGGGGTGCCAATTGAACAGTAAAAAAAAGGCAATTGCCGCCATCATGATGTAGGTTAAATGAATTTCTTCATATAACCAACGCGAATGAAGTACAGCCAAAATCCCGGTGAGGGACACCAACATGGTGGTGCCAAGTAATCCATCAACGCCATCGGTTAAGTTGGTGGCATTGGATGTTCCCGTCAGCAAAAACACAAAGATGACGGCTTCAACCCATGATATTGGCAATACCCACAGGTACAACACCACAACCAAGACTGATGACCCAATGATCTGAAGCAGAAACTTTGATCGGGCGGATAATCCCTTGTTGGATTTTCGCTTTAATGACAACCCATCATCCAAGGCTCCAATTAGAAAAAACAATGTGGTGGCGGCAACAATCCACAGGGTATTCAGGGTCCATTTGCCCAACAAAATTGCGCCAATAAGGAAACTGATGTAAATAAAAATCCCTCCCATGGTTGGTGTTCCCTGTTTCACTTGATGGTGATCTGGCGAATCCTCATAAATGCGTTGATTGAGCGCTCTTGATTGAAACCATTGAATCCCCCATCGGAACAAAAAAATACACCCAATGGCCCACGCTGTCCAAATCAACCGACATCCTCCAACAATCCGAGTGAATCACTGGGAGATTTCCACAGGATGTGGACGGCTTTTTCATGCGATAACATGGCATCTTTGATAGACGATGCTTTATTTTTCATACCATCATTATTGTTAATAATAATCACTTGGGGATTCACATGTTGATGCCGTCTGGACAATTCATCCGTTAGTAATTGAGACTGATTGGTCGTTATGACATGGTGAACAATGCAATCAGAATTCTGTTGAAAGAACGACATTTTTTGTTTGGCATCCTCAAGGTCTTGGGTCCAATCCATGACATACAATGCGGCACCAATATTTTTCAAATTCACCTTCGTGACCCACCCCATCGCAATGAGCTGCCTCAATATAATGTCTCTTGATTGATCTAGGGGCAAATCCAACGCATGCAACACCGATTCAATCAGGGTTTGAATATATTCCATCCATGATGGGGCCGATACTTGTTGATGATTGATTGCATCCGGGGGAAGTTGATCAATAATATCCACCATTTGCTGATGAATCCAGATCGTGCTGTTTTCCTTTCCTGAAGATGCAATTGCTTTGGATACAGTAGGCTCAATAAATCCATGGTTATCATAAATATCTCCCACCATGACATGATTTGGAGAAATAATATCCATAACTTTTTGAATGCTTCCAACATCATTGGGATTTATTCGAATCACAATCGGGTGTTCGGTTTGCTCAATTAAGGTTAATCCCACCAAATTATGCTCCAGGCTTTCTTTTTCATTGAATGAAAATTCCACCCCACCGCCCAAATCATTAAGTAATCGAAGGAAGGTATCCGCAATGGAACAACGACGGTTGTTTTCAAACACAATAATTTTTGGCCCATTTAACTTTGCTAAATAATCTTTAATTTTTGCATTTGATGGGGTTGGGATGGCCCGTTTAAACTGAGAATAGGTAATTTTTAGCAGTGGCATCATTTTTTTTGAAATAAACAAAACATCGGCATTTGCATCGGGTTGATTCAATACCCATTGTTGATCAACTTGGAACTTATGACGTCGAATAATCTCACTAAATGCCATATCATAATCGTTAAACACATACGAAAAGCCGTTGCAATGCTGCATGGTCTCATGACCTTTTCCTGCGATTAGAATCACATCGTTGGGTTTGGCATGGGCAATGGCAGACCCAATGGCATCTTTCCGGTTCGGTGCAATCATCTCAATGGCGGACTCACTCATTCCTGATTTAATGTCCTGAATGATATCCAGCGTTGGCTCTGACCTTGAATTATCTGCGGTTAAATACACATGACCACAATAAGTGTCCGCAACCGCCCCCATTTTTGACCGTTTGTCTTGATCCCGATCACCCCCACACCCAAACACCAACCTGAGGCGATCCTTGTTGCCAGACACCATGTTTAAGGCATCGCGACATACATGTTCAAGCGCATCTGGCGTATGCGCAAAATCCACAATCACCCCAAACGACTGCCCAGCATCGACGGATTCAAACCGTCCTTTGGGGGCAACCAATTGCGATAGATATGGCATTAAGGTATTGGAGTCTTCCCCCAATAACTTGCAAATGGCCAAGGCTGAACTAACATTTTTAATATGAAATGACCCTTTCAATTGAGGAATTTCAACAGGATCAATGAGCGTAACATCGTCAGTAAATACCGAATGACCGGGATATGCTTCCATGAAATGCAACTTGGTTTGTTGGTAATGCTCGAACGTTTTATGGTAATCCAAGTGATCTTGGGTAATGTTGGTTAAGCATTTGACATCAAAATCAAACCCAAATACACGGCTTTGATCAATGCCATGTGAGGACACTTCAAGCACCACATGCGTCCCCCCATTATCGACATGATCCTTAATTTTTTTTAAAATATCCCAAGACTCTGGCGTGGTTAACTGCGAATTAATGGTCCCGATGACCAATACTTTGTGCCCCATCTTTTTTAATAATTGCTCCGTAAATGTTGCAACCGAAGTCTTCCCATTGGTGCCCGTAATGCCCACCAATTTGACTCGCTTTGTAGGATCCGAAAAATATGCATTGGCGTTCAAAGCAAATGCCTGACGATCCAAGTGAATCACTTCGGTGGCACCTTTCATTAGCGCCTCCTCAATATAAACCTCCCCTTTGGGCAGGCAAATAAATGCGTCCCCAGCGTTTATTTTTCTAGAATCATATGCATACGTTTTTGATTGATCTAACATGATTTACTCGTCTTTTACGTTACTTCAATATCTTAAACCACTCCACCAAAAATTGATAGGCATTTTAAGACCGCTCATTAGGCTCAACCATAACCTCATACTTTATGTTGTTTCATTTAATTCAGAGTTGTTCGCATTTGATGCTTAAATATGATATTGTTTTTATTATTATTACCGATAAATATGAAGAAGAAATGTGTCGAAAGAACGAGAAGAATTAGTTAAAAAATACGTTAAAACCAAAGATGATTCCTTAAAGGAAGAGATTTTGGTTGCCTATAAACCATTGGTTGAATTTATTGCCCGAAAGTTATCATTTAATATTGATGATGTTCCTGATTTGGTTCAAGTCGGAAGCATTGGGTTATTAAAATCACTGGACACATTTGATATATCACGCAAGATTGCATTCTCAACGTATGCAAGTTCCAATGTCATTGGTGAAATACGACATTACATTCGAGATAAAGGCCGAATTGTAAAGCTACCTCGAAAACTTCAGGAACAATACTCAAAAATACGGCAATATATCAAAATTAAATCCCAAGAACTGGATCGATTTCCAACCACATCTGAAATTGCAGCCGACTTAAAATTAAGTGAAGAAGATGTGTTAGAATCCATGGAAGCCGGGCAGTCATTTCGGGTAATTTCCCTTGATAAACCCATTCAAACCAATAAAAGCAAATCATCGAATGAAAAATTTTCTTTAATTGATAACATTGGGACAGATTCAAAAGATGATGCATTTCTAAATAAAGAAATGCTAAAAAAGGCCCTTGAAAATTTAAATGAGCGTGAAAAAAAACTCATTTACCTACGCTTCTATGAGGGGTTAACGCAAAAAGAAATTGCAGACCGCTTAAGCTTATCTCAAATGCATGTCTCACGTTTATTAAATGATTCCTTGAAAAAATTACGACGAAAAATTACGATTGAAAAATGACCACATTAATTACCACTGATATTGAAGAGCGCATCCCCCATCGTTATGAGAACCTGCTATTGGATGAATGCACAGTGGCTGATGATCGCAGTGAATTTAATGTTCAACTTAACGACGAAGATCCCCAAGGACGGCATATTTTCTTAACCAATCACCTCAACTCTCGAGCACTTCCCACGCCAATTTTGGCGGAAATAGCGGCGTTGGCCTGCATTGTCAGTGCGGGGAAAATTAAACCCGGTACATTTGCTTACTTTGCGGCCATCACAAATTTCAAAATTGAAAACGGCCCCATTGACGGCCATGCAAAACTCACTGGCACCACCGAAAAAATGAGTGGTAAAAATGGGTTTTATAAATACCGTTTCTCAATGAGTCATTCAGAACAACAAGCCACCGGTCAGCTCATGGCATTTTATGACACCACAGGTGAATCGGGTGGTGATACTGAACCCATTGCATTGGACCCAGCCCTCATGGCGACGTTGAGTTTGGGAACTCCCATTGCCCCCAATGCCTCCAAAGCCCATGACATGACCTTTGTTGATGCGATTCACCATCACTCAGAGAGCAACGCTATCTACGGATATTCCTACCCAAAGCACCACCCATTGGTTAAAGGCCACTTTCCTGGCAACCCCGTAATGATGGGTGTTTGTCAGTGGCTCATGCTGGAAGACGCCATGGCGCATTACTTGTCTGAATATCATCATAAGGACCGGCAATCCATAACATGCAATGCGCAGTTATTTAAGTCAGACCATACGAAAGTCTGTGAGATAAAATCAGCCACACTTGTGGGGCAATACCACAATGGCAAATGGCATATCCATACATCCGCTGTAAAAAAAGTTATGTTTAAACAGCGGGTACAGCCCAACGATCAGCTCTACATCTACATCTCTGATATACAGCTCGGATAACCCATTATTTTTTACGTCTCATTGTTTCAATGGTTTCAACCATCTCAGTCAGATGGGATTACAATCGTGAGTGCCACTGGCTATAATTCGTCATTGGCATAGCGGGCATCTTCCTGGGTTCTATTTAAATAATGGTTGATTGAACGGTTACTGAAGCGCTAAAAAAAAGACCTCATCGCTGAGGCCTTTTTCATGATTGTATTGATTGGGATTAGAATGCAACAGATGCGTAAGATAAGAATGCAGTGTTGTTGTAATTGGTTCTATTTTCACCGTACGTATCAAAGATAATTTCGTTATTGATATTCACATTCTCTTCTAAATGATAGATGGCAGATAATTGAATTCGGGTGGTATCAACATCCGAAAAAGGAACATTCCCCAATCCAACCATTGGCATTGCCGTTGTTCCGCCAACACCGTCGCCATTGTAAACCGAAGGCATTACCATTGAATAACGACCGGACACCGTGATTTGATCTAACTTTTTTGACGCATATGCCATAAACGTATTCACATCATCTTTGGTTGAAACATTGCCATCATCAAGCGTGAACATGGCCACATAACCACCCAACTCAATATCATACAAGCTTGTTTTTACATCACCCATGAACCCAGTGGTGTTTGCATTGATTGCATTGGCATTGCCTGAATCATTCACATTCATGGCCGACACACCCAAGGTAACATCATCAATAAGCGTATCATTCGTATATCGAAGCGCAACGCCAAAACCTTTGTCCGTGTTGGTGGCCGTATCGTCCGTGCCATTAAAAAATAAGACATCCAACATGCCATAGTGATCGAAATCGGTCGACCCCAATGCACCAACGGAACTAAAATTATTCAATGAGTTCCCTTGATTTAAAAATGAATACCCTAAATCATTAAAAATAAAGTATTGACCAAGCATGGCATTATCCGTTTGAGCATCCGAAAATTGACCAAATGGCACCGTTACTGAACCCAAAGTTAATGTGGTGTTGTCTAAATTTTTTGGCGCAATTGAGATTGCAATCCTAGAAATATCTGCCCCATTTGTGAATCCAGATTGATTTTGATATCCAAACCCCATATCAATTTGTGTTGAGACCTGATCAGATAATTCAACATCCACCAAAACATTGGCGGCATTTTCAAATTGGCCACGGAAACTTTGTCCTGCTTCCTGTTTGTAGCCACTAAACCCAGAGGCAGCCGCACCAGATAACGTAATCAAGGGCGATGCCAATGATTGACCACTAACTAGTACAAATCCAAATAATGCAATAAATATTTTTCTCATGTGTGAATCTCCTAAATATAATGAAATTATATATTTTAAATTATTCTCTGAATTCTGTCATTCGTCAACCTTCAGTGATTGATCGTAAGTTAAACATCATTATTTCAAGATAACTTTCTACCCCAGACCCTGTCTGATCTAGATTGAGCGAAAATATAGGCGCCCCCACCTGAAGCTGCCACCCTTGCGCTATCGCGGCTTTCACCAATTCATCCAAACCTGATTGGGAAATGGCTTCATTGGGATGTATTTTTTTAATTTTAGCCATCTTGAGTTTATCAACCATGGCATTGAGGGTTTCTTCACTCATGTTATCTGATAATTCAAGGGCAACAAAAGGAATTCCAAATGCTTTGGCCAATGGTGCCAGCGATTCATGATTGGAACACAGTCCTGAAGCGCTCATTTTCCATTCATCCAATGTTTCCTTCATCGTCTTGTGCATCACATACACATCATTTGTGTAGGCCATTTTACGGTAATTAATTTCTGATCTTCGATTTGGAAATACACGTTTTAAATGAATTTGCATGTAATGAACCAACCGATTCCAATGAACCGGACTCATCCAATAATAATCCGGCCAATTTTTCTCATGTTTTTTCATGAAGTTGGCAATGTTTAATACCTTGGCTGAACTTGATGATTGCCCCACCAATTCCTCCAGCAACCTCTCTTGAGGGCCCCCATTTAAAATCACGACGTCAGCGACGCCCAATGCTTGACGCTTGTTCTTGGCAATGGATTGGGTTTCGGGGTTACTGACTCGGTTGGTTAGACTGACCACGTTCACATCAGGACCCATGAGGACTTGGGTTAAATCCGCCAAAATGGGTGTGGATGTCACAATTGTGGGGGCATTATCCTTTGGGGAATCAAGAAACGGAATATTCAACCACCAAACCACCAGCAATGCTGAAATAACCACCATACTATACTTAAAAACTCGAACCAACATGTCGCACTCCTCACGAATGTAAAATTATTGAACACTGGCACGCCTAGTATTCTCAATTATTCTTATCATAAATCATTTTCGTTCAATAGTTGAACAACTTTATTTATGAACTTGGCATATATGCTGCACTAAAAAGACGATTGGAGGATCACATGATAACAAAACAACACGACTCAACCATATTGCCCTTGGATTTAACCAGCATTATTGGTTTATTGGAATCCAACGGTGGCGAATTTGCTCCCCTTCACGCCACTCTAGTGCAACCCACTCCAGAAACCACCCAAATTCATGTCAACATACAACAATGTGAGCCGGACTCCATTACCATTGATGTATCCCCGCAAAGCATTGCTATTTCGGCTGATGCGTCGTTTCGTTTTCAAACCAATGAGCATGAAGGGGTCCAGTTAAAGCGCCCTGTAAGCACCACCATTCCACTGGCCCCTGGCGTGGACGTATCCAACATTCGATCACAAATTAATGATGACACTTTAATTTTAACCATTCCATTGCATTAATTTTTTTTTGGGGGGGGCTCGCAAAAAGGCATGGACGATGCCATTCGAAGTTTGTACACTCAAGGCATGAGGTATATACGAACCATTGATGCTAATTTGGCCCGTCTAAGTGAGGGCTTGCGGGTGATTGAAGACGTCTGCCGATTTGAGTTATCCAACGACACACTCACCCATGCCACCAAAGCGATTCGCAACGAACTTAAAGCGGCCAGCCAGTCGTTTTCAAGACTGGAGCTGGTGAATGCCAGAAGCACCGGTACGGATGTTCGTGCCAATGCCACCGCCCCCGCCCGCGAATCACTGACAGATTTAATAACGGCCAATGCAAAACGGGCCACAGAAGCCTGTCGATCGCTGGAGGAATGCACCCACCATCACGCTTTCAGTGACATTCGCTATCGCATCTATGATTTGGAACAATCCATTTGGCATGCCCTGGCCCGAGCGCCATTGACGGGACCTGGGATTTACGTGGTATCTGATTCGCCAGCGCATTTGATTGACTGTGCTAAAAAGGACTACGTTCCCATTGTGCAATACCGGAATAAGGGGGCCACAAAATCGGACATCTTTAACGAATGCCTCCCATTGGCCAAAGAACTTCGCGCGATGGATGTAATCTTCATTGTGAATGACCATATGGACATTGCCATTGGCGTTGGGGCTGATGGGGTGCATGTGGGGCAAGATGACATTCCCACCCCACAAATTCGAGCCTGTTTGGGGCACACCAAATTAATTGGCCGAACCACCCACACCTTGGGACAAGGCCAGGCGGCCGCAAGGGATGGCGCCGATTATGTCAGTGTGGGACCCATTTGGGAGACCCCCTCAAAGCCAGGCCGTCCGGGCATTGGCGTTGACTATTTAAAAAACGCCCATCAACTGCCCATTCCCTTTGTGGCGATTGGGGGTATAAATTTAAGCAATATTAATGAAATTTCAATTCACAATCCGCCGCTTATTGGCGCCATACGCTCAACGATGGACATTGAAAGATTGTGGAAATCATTCAAAAATAATTAAAATTTTATTATTGACTTTGCATCTTTGTTATGGGTAATGGGGGTAATCCCAAAATAAATTTAGAGGTTACAACATTGTTATTGTTTTTCCAGACGACTAATCACAGCAAGGTGCGTGATGAGCATTGCTTGCCGATAACGCTCATGATTGGAGTAGATGATTATGTCATCTGTTAGTGGGCTATCAGCTGTAAGTGGGGCACCTGGTAGTGCACCAAGGGTAACAAGTTCAAGAAGAGTATCAGCGCACCGCCCATCATCGGTGAACACACAAACCATGGCAAGAGCAATTCGAGGCCTCAATTTAATAGATAAAAGACCTCTGCATAACCTTGGTATAAATTGATAAAATAAAAGAATCCCAAATAACGAGGTGCAGAATGGCAACATTTTTTGAATTAGGATTAGAAAGTCAGATAGGAAATAAAAATCAACTGGTAAAAATTAATAAGTTAATAAATTGGGAGCGATTACGAGGGTATTTGAGGAAGATTCATAAGAATGAGAATCATAATTTGGGTGGTCCCACAGGGTATGATCCGTTAAAAATGTTCAAAGCAATCTTGCTAGGCCAATGGCACAATTTAAGCGATCCAGGATTAGAAGAAAGTTTGCGAGTACGCTTGGATTTTATGGCATTCACGGGGTTTGAGATGGGTAGCGCAATTCCTGATGAAACAACATTATGTCGATTTTGAAACAAGCTGATCGCCTTAAAACTAGATAAAAAGCTATTCAGGATGTTAAATCAAGAACTAGAAAAATTAGGGTTTCAAATTGAATCAGCTCAAGGCGCGCTTGTTGATGCAACGATTATTGAATCAAATTGCCGGCCACGAAAAGAAATTATTGTAAGCGTGGACAGAAAAGAAGATGCTGACGCTGAAATAAATCCCCCAATGATTGAAATCAACGAATCCAAAGATCCGGACGGACGTTGGATTAAAAAAGGAAATAAAAGCCACTATGGCTACAAAGGATTTATTTCCGTTACCAAGGGTGATGGCTATATCCAGGCAACTCGAGTTACCCCTGCCAACGAGTCTGAAATGAAGGTGTTTAAATCGTTTGTAGAAGACATTCCAAGTTCCGAGATATTTGCAGATAAAGGGTATACCAGTACTGAAAACAATGCGTTACTGAGGCAGTTGGGCAAAAAGAGTCGCATTATGAAAAAAGCTGTCCGAAATAAGCCGCTTAAGCAATGGGAAAAAGTATTTAATCGGCTTGTTAGCCATCATCGTTTTCGAGAAGCATTTAGTACCTTGAAACGAAGGTTCCACCTTAATCGATTTAGATATGTTTCTCTACAGAAAGTTCAGTCTGAACTCATATTTAAATCGATGGGATTTAATCTACTTAAGGCTGCAAATAGCATGGCTTAGCCAATGAAATTAGCCAAAAACGGGCTGATTCACAAAAATATTTTTACAAACAAACTCATTATTTTGACTTTTTTCTTTCCTGAAAGCCACTTTCTCTACAGTTTTTAGAAAATTTTAGCTTTCTTTTCAGTTGTGCAGAGGTCTTTGATTGGTTATTATCACACTATTGGCGTTCGAACCAATCAATTGAACCCAACGGCAATAGATCCAAGCACAACCCCCGATATGCTTTTTACCCCACACACCTTCAACTATTTAACTTCATTGGGAATAACACCTCATTCATATCGTACGATCAAGGATCTTAATGAACTCCCAGAAGAGAAACGGGCCAACATTACCCAGCTTATCCGTTATTGGGAACAACCAACACCACTTGGCCAAATGAAATCACAGGAGCACACAATTTTAACAACAGCGTTAAGCCTAGCTCAAGTTGTTAGTGTTTCGATGCGAACGGAAGACTTTGGGGCTCAATCATTACAACAATCAATTCTAGGCGCTCCAATAGAAACGTCACCTGCATTTATGAGCCCGACTAAAATGGATTCAACAAAAAGAGAAGATGAAACAAGAAGTGACCACTGTGCCCGTGTTGCACTAATTGAGAGAGAAATTGAAGAAAAAACGGAGGCATCTGATGCGGCGTTTGAAGAGGATCAGGCATTGATTCAAGACCTTCCCCCAACAACAGCACGTGCAGTTTATAACCATTTGAAAGCGTTATATCACTTACAAAAGAAATGGGACATCTTGGATCACTAACAAATTAAGTACTATAGATTACCAAAAAGAATACCCGGAACGAGTCGTGAAGTTTTACGCCGCATATTCCAATTTATGCACCCGGGTTCGCATGTTGGAACACCAATTTTTATACACACTTGAAAACACTCGTTATCAATTGGAATTTTCCGAGATTCACTTGGATGGGGAACTCATGATGCCCGTTGAAGCCATTGCGATGGCACACCGCCTGACCTTCATAACAACACCAATGGCTCTTCAATCATTCCTATCACGCAATGGCATTCCGATTGACATTCTAGAGCAGGGCCTAGAAAATGCCGTCATATTTAATGCCATGGCCAATGTTAGCTTTGGAATGAACCCCAATTGCTTGTCCACTCACCAATGCCCACAACCATTGATTGATTTCGTAAAAGAACATCAAGCAATGCTTAGAGAAAAGAGAAACGCATTTGCAAACACATTTTTCACAGCCACTAAAGAAGAGGTTTTCGATGTGTTGAGTATCCTTCCACAAGGCCCAAAAACCGTGGCATTGGCCGCCATTGAATCTGGGGGTTTACTTGACATAAACGATCCAGATTTTAATCAAATGCTTCATGAACGTATTGCACGAGGAGCCATAGAACCAATGGTTGTTGGCGACTCGTTTCTTGCTTTTTTTATGGAAACGGTTAACGAGACCATGACGCTACTTGAATCTCGCCCATTAATTGATGGTGTCGCAGAGCTTCAAGCTGGTATTCGAGACCACATCATAGTGTGTTTCGAAAAGATTATGGCGATCGTTTATGAAAAAATAAGCTCATGGACATGCCCTCGCGATATAACCACAAAATCCCTACAAGAACTATCTGAATTATCCGATGCATGGGAATCATATTATAACGAACAAATGACATTGCTTCGGCCATTTATCGGACTATTAAGTAAAAAACACTTGCATGCATTTCCAGAGTTTAATGCAATTTTCAATGCATTGCATCAAATTTCACGCATGCAGCATGAATTTAAAGGAGCCATGACCAACCGTGCGGAGCAATTGATGCCTGAGGGGATTCTTTCAATGCAAATGAAGCATGCCTGTCACCAACACTTTGATCGCATGATTGAGGATTTAAATGCGGTAGAATTAAGCAAATTCACCTCATTCCATACTCAATTGAAAGACGCTATTAGGAATTTAATGGACGTGAATGATTCGCATACCGAAGATATTCATACCTTTTGTTTATTCTTGGGCTTCCCGAGAGATGCCGAATTCACATTTGAATCCCTCAAAGACTACTTGGCATCTTTACGTGATGCCACTGGTGAGACCATGACATTTGACATGCCACACAATGATTACCATGCCTTTGTATTGAAGGCCATCGAGCAAATCGAACGCAACAATCCAAACGGGCCAAACGGGCACCTAGAACCGCCAAAAGCTCTGGTGGAGGAGGCGGCCTTAGTCAAATTGGTGGCGCACTCACGGCAAGATTAAATGAAAAAGCGCTTGCAAAAGTAAGTGCGTGGCATGTTCAACTTTTGGTATCGGATATAGCCCCAACACTTGCATTGATTCGCAGAGATCAACCAACCATTAATCATGCCCCTGCATTTAATGCACTTGTTTATGTTGAACAAAGTGATCCCCCAAATTTAGGCGTTACTTTTCGTGAGTTCGACCCCATTTTAGAGGCATGCCCCCCCATGAACCCCGACCAATGCCATAGGGAAGGTTGCCAATCCACACTTCGGTATTTAAATTTAGTAGATCGTTACCCGGAGGCCAATGAATTTGCATTGGTTGCATTTCAACCACCAAGCGCTACTGGCGTTGGACCCATTGAAGCGGCCATTCAGTCCCAACTCTTTGGACATGCCGATGATGTGTGTGAACATAAAGAGGATGAAGATCTTACAGATCCATTAAAAGAAATGCTTAATGGCATTGTGAATAACACCCTTATTGAAGGTGCCAAACTGGCCTATCTAACCTCATATTTCAGCTATTTAATTGAGGGCACCTCAGAGGTCGCTACCTGCGAGGGATTGAATGCTTATCTGCTTTCTAAATGCGAAGAAATCAGTGAAAAACGAACCGAATTTTTTAACCAACATAAACCTCAAATTCTTTTTGGATTAAAAGACCAAGAGCCCCGTGAAATGGACACCCTTGAAATGGATAAAAAACGATTTGAAAAGTTTCCATCAATCTATCGTCCAAGAGCGTACAAACGTCCCAAAACACCCGATTCTTTCATTGTCACCTTGCGTGATGAAACATACGAGGACCATGAACATCACAGAAACTTTCTAGCAAAACTTAAACTCAGTTGAAAAAATTGGTTAAGTGTACCAAAATATAACCATGTCAACCGACGAACGTTTTTTTAAACTCTACCAACCCGCTGAGGTTGAAGCCTCGCTTTACGAAGAATGGGAATTGGGTGGTGATTTCTCCCCGGTTGGCACAGGCCCTTCATTTTCAATGGTCATCCCACCTCCGAATGTGACTGGAGAACTCCATATGGGGCATGCCCTCAATGTCACCATTCAAGACATTATGGCACGATTTAAACGACTCCACGGGTTTCGGGTATTATGGATCCCAGGCACGGATCATGCGGGCATTGCCACCCAAAATGTGGTGGACAAAACCCTGCAAGCCGAGGGCACATCCGCGGCCAAACTGGGTCGAGATGAGTTTCTAAAAAAAGTATGGGAATGGAAAGATAATTACGGGAATCGCATTACCAAACAAATTCGACGCTTGGGGGCCAGTGTAGATTGGCACTACGAGCGATTCACCATGGATGACGGCTGCAAAACCGCCGTTACCAAGCATTTTATTGACCTATACAACCAAGGGTTGATTTATAAAGGGGAATACATTGTAAATTGGTGCCCCAAAAATAAAACAGCCCTCAGCGATATTGAAGTGGAATACAAAGAGTCCAACGGCCATTTGTGGCACATGAATTACCCTCTCACCCATAACCCAACCACCGCCATTTGTGTCGCCACCACCCGGCCTGAAACCATGTTTGGAGACACTGGGGTTGCGGTGCACCCCGACGATGAACGTTACCAACACCTGATTGGCCAAACCGTCCGATTGCCGTATGTGGATCGTGATATTCCCATTGTGGCGGATCGCCATGTGGATAAAGACTTTGGATCGGGTGCCGTTAAAGTGACCCCCGCCCATGATCCTAATGATTTTGAGATTGGCAATCGCCATGACTTGCCCCGCATTTTGGTCATGGATGAAGGTGCCATTATGAATGAAAATGCACCCAAGCAATACCAGGGCTTGGACCGCTACCAATGCCGAAAGCAATTGGTTAAAGACCTACAAACTGATGGCTTTTTGGTTAAAATAGAGGACCATGTGCACAATGTTGGCACCAATACCCGTAGTGGTGAAGTGATTGAACCTTACTTATCGAAGCAATGGTTCATTGATATGAAAAAATGTACCCAACCGGCCATTGAGGCCGTCAAAAATAAGGACATCACCTTCGTCCCCAGCCGTTGGGAAAAACTTTATTTTGAATGGATGGAAAATATTCGGGATTGGTGCATATCCCGACAAATTTGGTGGGGCCACCAAATCCCCGTTTGGTATTGCCAAGCGGGTAAAGGGTGCCCAGAAATTGTCAGCGAAACACCACCCATTGTCTGCCCTCACTGTGGTGACACTCACTTGAAACAAGACCCTGATGTTTTGGATACTTGGTTTTCATCGGCATTATGGCCATTTTCAACCATGGGTTGGCCTCAAGACACCGATCTACTGGCCAACTACTACCCCACGTCATTGCTGGTCACCGGTTACGATATTTTGACCTTCTGGGTGTCTCGCATGATTACCATGGGCATTTTTGATATGAAAAAAATCCCATTTAGCCACGTGTATATTCATGGATTGGTGCGTGATATTCATGGCAAAAAAATGAGCAAATCGGTTGGAAATGTCATCAATCCCCTTGACATTATTGATGAACATGGCGCGGATGCGCTTCGTTTTGGAATTTCTTCTTTGTGTACTAAAGGCGGCCAAGATATTAAATTGTCCATGGACAAAATCCAGGCCAGTCGAAATTTTACCAATAAAATATGGAACTTTTCACGTTTTGTGGACATGTGCCTCATGGATGCCAGCACGCCCATTGATCCCATGGCCATCCCCACTCCCAGCACGGATATTGACGGTTGGGTGTTGGATCGCCTGAACCATACCATTGAAACGGTTACAGATCACTTGAATGATTATAATTTTTCAGCGGCGGCTGATGAATTGTGGGAATTTACTTGGAATCAATGTTGTGATTGGTATGTGGAGGGCATGAAACTTCACAAAGAAGCCTCCTTGCCAGTGCTCAATTACGTGTGCTTTCAAACCCTCATCTTGTTGCACCCATTCATGCCATTTGTGACCGAGGCCGTTTGGAAAAACTTATCCAAGCACCCCAATATCAAAGAAGACAACCTCATGGATACCATTCAACATGCCACATGGCCAACCCCAACGGGAACAGTAAACGCTGATCGCATTCAAGCATTCGATACAACATTTAATGTGATTCGTGAAATTCGTCACCTCATTAAATCCACACAAGTATCCACAAAAGAAGCCCTTACCGTGCATTTATCGCATCCAATTAAAACCACTCAAACAATGTTACAAAATCAAATCAACCTGATCTGCAAACTCACCAAAGTCACCCAATGCAACATTCATCCAAGCCCTGTTGCTATTGACGGACCACACAGCCAATCGGTGGCATCCACCATCGACATTCAACTCATTCTACCCGCAGTGGACGTTGCGGCTGAACGTGACCGACTGAGCAAACAATTAACTCAACTCAAGCAACAACAAGCCACCCTGACAAAAAAACTATCGAATGATCAATTCACGGCCAAAGCCCCCCCGGCCGTTGTCGAAAAGGTTCGTTCAGAATCCAATAATATTAATTCTGAGATTCAATCCATCGAGCAGCAAATTGCCACACTCTCTTAACACCCTTTCATTTTCGGACACGTTATCAAAGCTGCGTGAAAAAGTCGCGCGTCGTGGCATTAACTATTCCCTTAACCGATTAACAGCATCATTGGCTCAGTTGAACCATCCGGAAGCCACCCTGCCCTCCACTATCCATATTGCAGGCACCAATGGCAAAGGATCGGTGGCGCACTATTTAACCCAGGCTCTTCTAAAACTCAACCGTCGGGTGATTACTTACACATCTCCTCATATTCAATGTTATACCGAACGCTTTTTAGTGGATGGCCAACCAATTCAACAGCATGAATTCTCAGATTTATTTGACGCGGTGTCATCCGCTGATCGTCATCATCAATTAAGTGAATATGAAATTTTAACACTCATGGCGTTTCAACTGGTTCAACGAGAATCACCGGACATATTCATTATGGAAACCGGCTTGGGGGGTCGTTTGGATGCCACCAATGTTGTGCCAACGTCCATGGCCATCATTACCGATATTGGTCTTGATCATACCCACATTCTGGGGTCAACACTTACCGATATTGCAAAAGAAAAAGCAGGAATTATTAAAGATCATGCCATGGTAGTTACCCATATGGATCACGACCCTCACGTTATTGAAGTTATTAAAGCATGTGCCAAGCAACAAAGTGCCACCATTCACTGGAGCCCCCCCAAACCCAACATGCATAATCGCAATAAAGGGTTGGCGGTAATTGCACTCAATGAGTTACTCAGTATTGAAAATGGAGATGAGATTATGGCTAAAATCACACCACCATTTGGGCGCTTAAGTCAAAGCCAATACCAAGGCACCCCTTGTTGGATGGACGTCGGTCATAATTTGGATGCCGCAAAAGCCATCCATCAAACATGGTCACACCCACACCCATGGATTGTTGGGATGACCAAAGAAAAGGATGCGCTTCCTGTTATAAAACACTTAATTGGCCATTCAATTCCTGTGCGCCTATGCCCATTTAACCCTGAAAATAGTTGGTCCATTGCTGATTTACCAGACAATATCGCCCAACAGGTTCAAGTTTGGCAGATTGGGGATGCCATTGAGCCAAACAGTTTATTTTTTGGGTCATTTTATTTTATCGAATCATTGCTAAAGGAGGCACATAACAAATGATTTTAATCGATAAAACCTTGGTCTTATTTACCAATAACCATCATAAAGTCCACGAAATTAAAACCATTTTGAACTTAGAAAATGTTCATATTCTTTCTTATAGGGATGTATTCAAAGACGCTGTCGATGTGGTGGAAGACGGGGATACATTTGAAGCCAATGCCATTTTAAAAGTCAATGCCCTACCTGATCACCCAGACTACATTTACTTGGCAGAAGACTCCGGCATTGAAGTGGATCACCTAAATGGTGGCCCGGGAATTTATTCTGCACGTTATGCTGGGCCCAATGCTTCTCGCGAAGACATGTGTCATAAACTATTGCGAGATTGTTACGGGGCTGGAAATCGTGATGCACAATACCGTGCCGTAATGGCCCTTCGTTTTCCAGACCAGTCCATCCAAACATTTACTGGCATTGTTCGCGGATCTTTGGCACATGAAATGATTGGCGATGGTGGCTTTGGTTATGACCCCGTGTTTATTCCCGAAGATTATGACGTGACATTTGCTCAAATGGATGAGGCAGATAAGAATCTTTTGTCCCATCGTTACCAAGCATTAATGCAAGTCAAGCAGTATTTAACGACACAAAAACAACGGCACGATTGAGCTTCATTGATTTAATGGTTATAATAAATTCCTAATGCAAATTACAGTTTTAAAATCAAAAATTTCCTACGCCACCATTACCCAAACAGAGCTCTATTATGTCGGCTCCATCACCATTGATGAAGACATCATGGAGGCGGCAAATATTCGTGAGAATGAACGCGTTCAAGTGGTTAACTTAAACAATGGTGAACGCTTGGAAACCTATGTTATCAAAGGAAAACGAGGCTCAAAAACATTTGCACTAAATGGCCCAGCCGCTCGAAAAGGTTCCGTGGGTGATGAGGTGTTTATTTTAAGTTATGCCATGATTCATGACTCTGAGCACTTAGAGCCTAAGCTGATTGATAATCGGACAGATTCATAATGAACATACGCCCCATAACATTTCGTAAATCGGCCGATGATATTTTGATTGGAGGGTGCTCACTCACCGACTTGGCCAAAGAATATGGAACCCCATTGTATGTTTTAGATGCAGCCACCATTCAACAAAACTGTCAAATTTTCACAAAGATTTTAACGGAGCATTACCCCAATTTTTCCATTGCTTATGCATCAAAAGCTGGCTTAAATATTGGCATTGCCAATCTGATTGCGTTTGAAGGGATTGGCGCTGATGTTGTTTCTGGGGGAGAGTTATACACCGTATTAAAAAGTCAAATTGATCCAAAGAAAATTTATTTTCATGGCAATAACAAATCCATTGAAGAGTTGGAATTGGCAATTGCCAATCACATTCGATTGGTGGTGGATAATGCCTATGAAGTCGCACTTATTGAAACCATTGCGACTCGTCTTAATAAAAAAGCAAAAATGATGTTTCGGATTAAACCTGGGATTGAAGCCCACACCCATGAATACATTAAAACGGGGCATATTGATTCAAAGTTTGGATTTGAATTCAATGACATTTTACCACTCATCAAAAAAATTCACGGGTCTGAATGGGGCGAATTTATTGGCATTCATGCGCATATTGGGTCTCAAATTTTTGATATGAATCCGTATTATGACCTTGTGAGTATTTTGGTTGGATTTATGGACACCATCTATTCAGAGTTTGGCATTGATATTCCCGAACTCAACTGTGGTGGTGGGTTTGGCATTAAGTATACTGAAAATGACCAAGCCCCTGACATTACCGACATTATTTTGGGCATGGCAACCGAATTAAAATTGCTCTGTGATGGCAAAAAAAGGCCACGACCAAAGCTTGTTTTTGAACCCGGGCGCTCCATCATTGCAAATGCCGGAGTCACCATCTATACAGCAGGAACAAGCAAACCCATTTCCGATGGGCAGCAATATCTATTTATTGATGGTGGCATGGCGGATAATCCACGCCCCATGATGTACCAATCTGAATATACCTTTGATGTGGTATCACCAAGCACCACGGATCAAGCCCGATACACCATTGCTGGTAAATTCTGTGAATCTGGGGATATTCTAGCTAAAAATATTGTATTACCGATCGTGAAACCATCTGAACATATTGTGGTTTATGGCACGGGTGCTTATAATTATTCCATGGCATCCAATTACAATCGTTTTTGCAAACCGGCCATGATTTTGGTCAACAATAACGTCGCATCGCTTTTGATTAAACGTGAAACTTATGAGGATATCATTCGATATGATGCCCTGTGATTAATGAGTCGTCCATTACATTATTAGCCATTATTGATGCCGTCTTCATAATGGCGGCACTCTATACCTTCTTTTTGATTTTAAGACGAACTCAAATTCAAAATATCACATCAATTATTATGATGTTCATTGGCAGTTATTCCATTAGTAAAATGGTTGGCCTCACCATGTTCGCCTGGTTTATTGAGCGATTTTTTGTGGTATTCATTGTATTCATCCTTATTATTTTTCAAAATGAAATTCGACGTGCCTCTGAAAAAATTCGACGCGGAAAACTTTTCTTTTCATCCAAAACCAAAGCAGCAAAGCAACCATTGCTCATTAAACGAATTCTTCAAAGCGTTGAATTCTTGTCTAAAAACAAGATTGGGGCACTCATCGTACTTGAACAAGATTCCCCGTTGGATGAATATACCGAATCTGGCATTGGCATTTATGCGGATTTAACATCAGAACTCATTTGTTCATTGTTTTGGCCTGGCTCCCCTACCCACGATGGAGCGATTATTATACGCGGCAATGAAATTATCACGGCCGGATGCTTATTGCCCCTTACAAATTCTCGCATGCCTGATAAACGATTGGGAACCCGACATATGTCGGCCATTGGCATTAGTGAAGAGACCGATGCCATGGTCATTGTTGTTTCAGAAGAAACAGGCACCATCTCTGTGGCTGAAGAAGGAAATTTAACCCGCTTTTTAAATCGAGAGGCGCTTGAAACTCGGTTATTTAACCTGTTTAAGGAAACCCCCAAATGACAATTTCAGACTGGAAAAAGAAATATGCCAATGGCATTCCCATTACGTTGTTGGCCGCCCATGATGCCACATTTGCTCAAATCATCGAAGACGTGGGCATTGACGGTATATTGGTGGGGGATTCATTAAGGCACACATTTTTTGGAGACTCCACCACCGTTACCATGACTTTAGACCACATGATTTACCACACACAAGCCGTCAAAAATGGGGCAAAAAACACGTTAATTATTGCCGATATGCCGTTTATGACATACAATATCTCAGTGGAAGAGACCTTACGGAATGCAGCAAAATTGATTCAAGCCGGCGCTCAGGCCGTCAAATGCGAAGTTCGGGACATTCATTTACCAACCATCGATCGATTGGTGCAAGAAGGCATTCCGGTTATGGGCCATATTGGGCTTCAACCCCAATACATTCATGAGACGGGGGGCTATGTCCTAAAAGGAACCTCGGATGTTGAGCAAAAAGAACTCATGCATTTGGCCAAATCACTGTCCGATATTGGTGCATTTTCTGTTGTTTTAGAAAAAGTACCCATTGGCGTGACGAAACAAATTACTGAAGCGATACCAATGCTCACCATTGGAATTGGGGCGGGCCCCTATTGTTCTGGACAGGTCTTGGTGACCAATGACGCATTGGGATTCACGCCTAATTTTTCACCCAAGTTTTTAAAGAAATACCTCAACGGGCGACAGCTCATGGTGGAGGCTCTTAAGGAATATAAAACTGAAGTAGAAACCGGCCAATTCCCCACAGAATCGCATGGATATACGGGAAAATGAAACTTTACAATACCCTCACTAAATCGGTTGCCCCTTTTGAACCCATCGACGCCCCAAATGTGTCCATGTATGTGTGCGGTGTTACGGTGTATGATTATTGCCATATGGGCCATGCCCGTGCTTACGTTGCGTTTGATCTATTAAAACGTGTATTGACTCATGCTGGATATACAGTTCATCATGTTCAAAACTTCACTGATATTGATGACAAAATTATTGAACGGGCCAATCAAAACAATGAAAATGTATCCGCGCTTACTGAACGATTCATTGCGGCTTACTTTGACGATATGAAATCGCTGAATATTTTGGATGCCAATCACTACCCCAAAGCGACCGAACATATTGATTCGATGATTCAGTTAATTTCATCACTCATTGATAACGGGTCCGCTTATAACATTAATGGCAGTGTGTATTTTCGTATTGATTCATGCTCCAGCTATGGTGAACTATCTAAAAAAGATGTAAATGATCTGCAAAGTGGGGCCAGGGTTCAAGTGGAGGATCAAAAAGAATCCTCCCTTGATTTTGTGCTATGGAAACCATCAAAAGACAATGAACCCCGCTGGGAGTCTCCATGGGGGCCCGGTCGCCCGGGTTGGCACACCGAATGCGTGGCCATGGTCGAACAGTTAATGGGGCCACATATTGATATTCATGGTGGGGGCGCCGATTTGCAATTTCCGCATCATGAAAATGAACTGGCTCAAGCCAAGTGTGCTTATCATACCCCATTTGCTAATGTGTGGGTGCATAATGGGTTTGTTAATGTGAACAACGAAAAAATGTCCAAATCATTGGGCAACTTTTTTACACTTCGAGATGTGTTAAAAAAATACGATGCTGATGTCCTGAGGTTTTTCTTAATGCGCACCCATTACCGAGCACCGCTCAATTATTCAACCGAAACCTTGGAAGATGCTAAATCAGCCTACCAAAAGCTAACATCCATTTTTGATATTGTCCCCGATGCCCCAATTCCTCCCCATCTTGAATCCATGTTTAATGAAAAAAAAGAGTTGTTTTGGAAAGCCTTAATGAATGACTTAAACATTTCAGAGGCTTTAGCGCAATTGTTTGAATTGCATGGCATGATTCATGAGCATCAATGTGGCATCAAGCTTTTGAAAGAATTGGGCGGGTCCATTGGTTTATTTTATAAAGATAAATCAGACATTCCCCAAGATATTCAGTCCATGGCCCAAGCCCGTTGGGATGCGAAGAAAGCCAAGGACTTTCAATCTGCGGATGCCCTTCGATCCGACATTGAAGCGGCTGGTTATTTGGTGGAAGACACCCCAGAGGGTTTCCGGGTTCGCGCTCAATAAAAATCAACTCACTTTACACTTAAGTTTTTTCAACTTTTCATCGATAAGTCACCCATGACTAAAGTTTTAATTTTAGGTGGTGGGTTTTCTGGGGTCGGGGTTGCCCAACAACTTGAAAAATTTATCACCAAAAAAAACAACCTTGAAATTGCCATGGTCAGCGATAATAATTACTTCATGTTTCAACCCATGTTGCCAGGGGTTGCGGCTGGAACCATTGAAGCAAGCCACATTGTAAACCCCATTCGTCGTTTATGTAAAAAAATATCGTTCCACCGGGCCAGTGTGGATGAAATTGATATTGAAAATAAAAAAGTTAAAATTGTTGAAAAAGACATTACCCGCCAACACTGGTTGGAATTTGATCATTTGGTGATTGCCATGGGCCTTTCCACCGATATGACGCGTGTTCCCGGCATGAGTGAACATTCCCTCCCCATGCGAACCTTGGGTGATGCCATTTTTTTACGAAATGAAATCATTAATAAACTGGAAATGGCATCCGTAGAAACAAATCCTGATGTTAAAAAACGGTTGCTATCTTTTGTGTTTGTTGGTGGGGGATTTAGTGGTGTTGAAACCATGGGAGAAGTGGGCGACATGATTAAAAGCGCACTGAAAAATTACCCTTCCATTCAAAAAGATGATGTCCGGTTGGTATTGATTCACTCTCGGGAACGTATTCTGTTGGAATTGGGTGAAAAAATTGCCTTGTTTGCACAAAAAAAGTTACTTCAACGAGGCATGGAGCTGCGCTTAAATTCACGGGTTCAAGAAGTATCTCCAGAAGAAGTCATTTTATCCAACGATGAAGTGATACCATCACGAACCGTTGTCTGCACCACAGGAAATGCCCCGCATAAAGTATTAACTACTTTGGATTTCATTAATGATCGTGGGCGCTTGGATACCGATGAACATTTTCGAGTGGTTGTAAAAGATGCGTCTGGGAAAGTCACCAAAACATTTGATCATATCTGGGCCCTAGGAGATTGTGCATTAACCCCAAACTTAAAGGAAATCAAACAGAACCCCGAGGCAACATGCCCCCCAACGGCTCAATTTGCCGTGCGCATGGCCCCAGTTTTAGCTAGAAATATTCACGCGACAATGACTAGAAAAAAATTAAAATCATTTGCATTTAAAGAACTCGGTCAAATGGCCGTAATTGGGCATTTATGTGGCATTGCCGAGGTGGTTGGAATACGGTTTAGCGGCGTTCTCGCATTTTTTATGTGGCGGGCCATTTATTGGGCCAAACTACCTGGCATTTATTGCAAGTTTCGAGTTTTATTTGATTGGATTATTCATGCCTTTTTTCCTGTCGATATTACCCAATTGGATGTGTATCGCACAGAAAAAGTGGATCGATCACACTATCAAAAAGGCAGCTTTGTATTTAAAGAAGGTGATATTGCCGACTATTTCTATGTTATTGAAGAAGGTCAAGTTGAAATCGTTAAACACAATCCAGATGGCACCGATACCATCTTAGCTGTTTTAAAGGAAGGCGACAGTTTTGGCGAAATGGGACTCATGCAAAAAGCCCCTCGCTCGGCATCCGTTCGTTGCATCACACCCGTTGGATTATTGAAGGTAAGTCGTGAAGATTTTAAGGCACTAACAGGGTCTTATTCCTCGCTGCGTGATCAATTGGAAACACGGGTTAGTGAAATCAAAGAAAGCAATGCTGAGCATGTCGGGGTTGTTGATGAAATGTTGGACCCTTTGGCCTCGGAATCCGAAAAAGATTCTGAAAATAGTGCCTCCAAGACCGACCATACACCCACCGATGTTTCCAATGAGCAAACAATGGAAGATCCCCCCCCCAGTTTTTCTGAAGCCTTTGAGAACGAGCTTAAACAAGAATCCCAAGAAGCATTGGAAAAAATTGAGCAAGAACTTGAAAAAAAATTATACAAAGAACCGTCCAATCCATTGTATTTAAAGCAATATGCTGAACTTCAAAACCATCTTGGCTATATTGAAAACTCACTCACACTGTATTACCAATACCTTGCCATGAGTCCAAATGATCCTGCGGTAATGGCCAGAGTCGGCGACATGCATCGTCGGTTAAATCAGTTTGATAAGTGCATTGATATTTTAAAGAAAGCCTACATTCTTGACCCACATAACCAATTTATTATTTCCAATCTTGCGAGTGCTTATCGCTCTAAGAAGCAATACAAAAAAGCGGAAGAACTTCTGAGAAAGGGGTTAAAATTTAATCCTGAAAACTCAAATATCTTAATTTTACTCGCCCAATGCCACAATAAACAAAATGAACCTGAAAAAGGGGAAGAAACGATACGAAAACAATTATTTATAACCCCCAATCATGTCCCATCACTCATTGTGCTCACAGAGTCCCTACTCCTGCAATCTCGTCATATTGATGCGGAAGCCTTTTTGAATCAAGCCGATCAATTGGATACAGAAAAAAAACACAAACGAACCATCAATAAATTACGTCACATTATTCAAAAAAGTTACAATCAGAATTTGATCATTTAACCTTGATCAATGATTCCCGCCCCCTAGTTATGGAACATTTGACTCATTTTTTATCTTCTCATTCATAATTATCGCCAATATTTAGCATCTTTATTCTAATTTATGACATTTTTATATGTCTTGGTCATTACTGATTAAAACTTCGTTACGAACTCATTGACAAGTTTTGGGTGAATTCATATACTTAATTAACAATTATTATTAGAAGGAGTCTATTCGAATGGCAGTCCCAAAGAAAAGACGTTCAAAATCAAGAAAACGTACACATCGATCATTATGGAAAATTTCTATACCCACCATGGTTAAATGTCCCCAATGTGGGGAATTAAGTGTTGCTCACAGAGCTTGCACATCATGCGGTTATTATAAGGGTGTTCCAGTTATCCAAATCAAACAAAAAGTAGAGAAAAAAGAAGGATAAATTCCTTTGATTAAAATCGTTCTCGATGCCATGGGTGGAGACAATGCCCCTGCCGAAATTATTAATGGTGCTTTATATGCTGTTAATCATTTTGATGTGGCCATAATTCTGGTTGGTGACGAATATATTATTCGCACATTTAATGTCGATCACCCCAATATTTCGATCATTCATGCTAGTCAATCCATTGATATGGATGAATCACCATTGCAAGCATTTAAAAAGAAAAAAGACTCTTCCATTCATGTTGGCCTAACATTGGTAAAAGAAGGTAAGGCCGATGCATTTCTATCGGCTGGCAATACAGGTGCCGTTATGTCATGTTCATTATTTATACTTGGAAGAATTCCTGGTGTTGACCGCCCAGCATTGGCTTCTGTGATTCCCACAAAAAAAGGGCGTGCACTAATGCTTGATATGGGCTCTAATGTAGATAGCAAGCCCATTCACTTGGAGCAATACGCCATGATGGGGCACTTTTTTTCATCCCAAGTATTGCACGTTGATCAACCAAAAGTTGGGTTAATTAATATTGGGGAAGAAGAAGAAAAAGGCAATCAGTTAACTCAAGAAACCTATGAGAGTTTAAAGGGGAACACGGCCATTAATTTTATTGGAAATTTGGAAGGCAAAGATATTTTATACCACAAAGCCGATGTTATTGTGTGTGATGGTTTTGTTGGAAACACACTATTAAAGTTTGGTGAAGGTTTGGTTGATTTTATTATGAGTGAAATCAAAAATGGCATTTTAAGTTCATCCCCGCTGGCCAAGCTTGGGGGCGTTTTACTAAAGCCTGTTTTTAAATCCATTAAAAAACGAATTGATTATGAGGAATATGGCGGAGCCCCCCTTCTTGGGGTCAATGGGGTTTCTTTGGTTGCGCATGGAAAATCAAAACAAAAAGCCATTGTAAGCGCCATTCGAACGGCCATTGAATCGGTTGAAAGCAATATGATTGATAAAATTTCCACCGCTTTTCAGCGAGAATATGCCAATCAATAATCCCATCGGAATTCTATCGGTTGGGCATTATTTGCCAGACACCATCATTGATAACCACCATTTTGTGGATCGCGGAATGGATACCAGTTCTGAATGGATCGAAACCAGAAGTGGGATTAAAACCCGTCATATTGTTTCTGAGAATCAGTCCACCAGTGATTTGGCGGCATTGGCAGGGACATCGGCAATCAATCATGGGGCAGTGGATGCCTCCGTCCTTGATTTCATTATTGTGGCTACGGCCACCCCTGATCATCAGGGATTTCCGTCAACAGCTTGTTTGGTTCAAGAAAAACTGGGATTAACAAATATTGAATGCTTTGATGTTACCGCAGCATGCAGTGGGTTTGCCTATGCATTAAGTATCGCATATGCAAAAATTACGGCAGGGATTGGGTCTCATGGATTGGTTATTGGGGCTGAAACCTTAAGTCGATTGGTGGATTGGTCTGATCGGCGCAGCGCTATTTTATTTGGGGATGGGGCTGGGGCTGCCATTGTTGGACCGGTGGAAACCGGTGGGTTTTTGGGATTTGACCAAGGAGCTTCAGGTCATGCGGCTGGCATTTTAAGCTGCATCCATCAATCCAATACTGAACGTTTTAATGGCACCCATCAAACCGATCATATTCCAATCATTCATATGGATGGCCAAGCTGTTTTTAAACAAGGTGTTCAAGTGGTTGTCGAATCGTTAAATCAGCTATTTTCCAAGCAATCGATTCACGCCAGTGATGTGGATTATGTGATTTGTCATCAAGCCAATATTCGTATTTTAGAATCTGTTTCAAAAAAAATTGGGGTTCCTTTTGAAAAGTTTTTAACAAATATTGATCGCGTTGGTAACACATCGGCGGCATCCATCCCATTGGTGCTTTCGCAATATCATCACGATCAGTTTTCTAAAGGAGATATTATTTGTTTGGTCGGTTTTGGGGCTGGGTTTACTTGGTCCAGTATTTTGTTAGAATGGAGTTAATATTATGTCAAACATTGCGATAGTTTTTTCAGGGCAAGGATCTCAATTTGTTGGGATGGGTTCTGATTTTTATGAAAACGATGAGGTCTCAAAATCATTATTTAATCGGGCCAATGATGTTTTGGGGTATTCATTGTCTGATATTTGTTTTAGTGGCCCTGAGGAAACACTTAATTTAACACAGCATACTCAGGTCGCGATTTTTGTACTAAGTGCATGTATTTTTGAACGATTTAAGAACGTGCTAACAGCCGCATATGCTGGCCATAGCTTGGGAGAGATTACCGCATATTATGCGGCAGGAGTGTTGGATTTTGAATCTGCACTTCAAGTGGTCATTAAGCGTGGAGAGTTAATGGGTGCTGCCGCCAAACAAACGAATGGAAAGATGTCCGCCATACTTGGTTTATCGCAAGAAAATGTGATTGACTCCATTGCCAATATTCACGGTGTAGACATTGCAAATTATAATTCTCCGGCTCAATTTGTTATTTCTGGGTCTGCCGATTCGGTGGATCAAGCCAATGACGCATTGCGTGATGCGGGTGCTAAACGTGTGGTTGAGTTGCCGGTTTCAGGGGCATTTCATTCCCCTCTGATGGAAAGTGCGGTAGCGCCATTCCAAACGTATTTATCGGAATTCACTTTTAATGATGCGTCCATTCCCATCGTCTTAAATCGTTTGGCACAACCAGAAACCAATGGTCAAAAATTACAAGAAAATCTATCGCATCAAATTCAATCGTCTGTTCGATGGATTGAGACTGTTCAATTATTGTCAGATACCTGTCATCGATTCATAGAAGTCGGGCCAGGGAAAGTGTTATCTGGTTTAATTAAAAAAATTAATCGGGAACTTAATGTACAACCAACATCCTCATTGGAATCTGTGGATGATATTTTAAAAGTGGAGGCTTAAATGAACTTTAAAGACAAAACCGTTGTGATTACAGGCGCCAGTCGAGGGATTGGTCGATCGATTGCTGAAAGTTTTGCAAAAGAGGGGGCAAATGTTGCTCTTTGCTCAACCAATGATGCAAAAGCCAAAGCAATTGCCAAAGAAATAGCAACTCAATATGGGGTTCAAGCGTTTGGAAAAGGCGTGGACATTAGAGCATTTGACTCAGTGTCAGAATTTATTAAAGATATTGTTGATGAATTTGGGAAAATTGATATCTTAGTCAATAATGCCGGCATTACTAAAGACAATTTGCTATTGCGTTTGGATGAAACGGATTGGAATGATGTCATTGAAACCAATCTTAACTCAATTTTCAATACGACAAAATCAGTCATAAAATTTATGCTAAAGAAAAAATATGGTCGAATCATCAATATATCTTCAGTTGTTGGCTTAATGGGAAACCCTGGTCAGTCTAATTATGCGGCATCAAAGGCTGGAATGGTTGCTTTTAGCAAGTCCATTGCCAGAGAATATGGGAAGAAAAACATTACAATTAATGCGGTCGCCCCTGGATTTATACAAACAGATATGATTGAAACTTTACCAAAGGAATACTTAGATAATATAATAGATAATATTCCAATGGTACGACTTGGAATGCCAGAAGATGTTTCACGTGCCGTTATGTTTCTAGCATCGGATGATGCCAGCTACATTACAGGTCAAGTGTTGAGTATCGATGGCGGTTTATACATGTAAAAAAATTAGGAGGAAAAAATGTCAATTACAAAAGAAGAAGTATATAAAAAAGTTAAGGCCGTTGTTGTAGAACAGCTTGGTGTTAGTGAAGATGAAGTTATAGAAGAGGCATCTTACACTGAAGATTTAGGTGCAGATTCATTGGATACTGTAGAGTTAGTCATGGCACTTGAAGAAGAATTCTCAACTGAAATTGCTGACGATGAAGCTGAGAAATTAACCACTGTTGGTAAAACCGTGGATTACGTTTTAAATTCTTTAAACTAATTTCATGTCAAATCGTGTTGTTATCACCGGGGTTGGTACCATCAACCCCCTAGGAAATAATGTTTCAGATTATATCAATGGCATCAAAAATGGAGACTGTGGAATCGACCATATATCATTTTTTGATACAGAAGGGTATTCAAGCCGAATCGCTGCAGAGGTTAAAGCCCCTGATTTTAGCGATGTTTTGGACCCAAAAGAAATCCGACGAACCAGTCGGTTTATTATTTTCGCCTTAAAAGCAGCGGTGGAAGCCGTACGACATTCAGGACTTGAAATTAATGAGACCAATGCCAATGACATTGGTGTTGAAATTGGATCTGGCATTGGTGGTATTGAAATTCTTGAGCAAACAACACGAACATTGATTAATAAAGGGCCAAGCAAGGTCAGCCCTTTCACTGTGCCCATGATGATCATTGATATGGCATCGGGTATGGTATCCATTAAAACAGGTGCCAAAGGGCCAAATTCATCATCCGTTACGGCATGTGCGTCATCCACACATTCCATTGGTAATGCATTCCGTCTCATTCAACGAGGCGATGCCAAGGCCATGATTGCTGGCGGCGCGGAAGCTTGCATTACACCCGTTGGCGTATCTAGTTTTTGTGCTGCAAGATCGTTATCTCCAAATGAAGATCCAAAAACTGCGTGTCGACCATTTGATGCCAACCGAGACGGGTTTGTTATGGGTGAAGGTGCGGGCATACTCGTATTGGAATCGCTCGACCATGCCAAAGCAAGAGGAGCCAATATTCTAGGTGAAATCATTGGGTTTGGTTCATCTGGTGATGCCTATCACATTACGGCACCTGCGGAAGAGGGGGAAGGCGCACAACGTGCCATTAAAATGGCGTTAAATGATGCAAAGATAAACGCAACCGATATTGGTTACATTAACGCTCATGGGACTTCCACAAAATTAAACGATAAAAATGAAAGTTTTGCGATTAAATCAACATTGGGAGATCATGCCTACAATATAAATATTAGTTCAACCAAATCAATGACGGGTCATTTACTGGGTGCAGCCGGAGCCATTGAATTGATTGCTACGGTTGATGCAATGAATAATGATTATATTCCTCCAACCATTAATTATCATTCAAAAGATGACGATTGTGATTTAAATTACACACCAAATACCACTATTGACGCATCATTTGATGTGGCCATGTCAAATTCATTTGGGTTTGGTGGGCACAACGCCGTTATTGTTGTTAAAAAGTTTGCCGGGTAATACGGCTGGCATAGATGAAGCTGGACGGGGGGCATTGGCAGGACCAGTGGTTGCCTGTTGTGTGGTTTTTAAAGAATCATTTTCATTTCATGGTGATATCAATGATTCTAAAAGATTGTCGCCCAAAAAAAGAAACCAATTATTCAATGATATCATTCCCCATATTCACTTAGGCATTGGCATGGCCACCCATCGATTAATTAATAAAAAAAATATTTTAAATGCCACGCTGATGGCCATGAAAACAGCCATCCGACGATTCCCTGCATCGATTGGCCATGCCATCATTGATGGAAATACAGCCCCTAAACTAACGATTTCATATGAAACCATGGTCAAAGCGGATGCTAAGATCCCAGAGGTCATGATGGCCTCTATTTGTGCGAAAGTCATTCGAGACCGTTTAATGCATAAATACCATCGCATTTATACTGGCTATGGGTTTGACGGTCATAAAGGGTATGGAACCAAGAAACACTATAATGCCTTGTTTGATTTGGGGCACTGCCCCATCCATCGCACATCCTTTAATTTAACAAAGCAGCTGACCTTGTTTTAGGAACCCCTGACTAAAAAAAAGCTTGGCCGGCCCCACTAACAATTCTCTGAGGCAAGTGGCTGATGACTTAATTAATTCATCCAGTCACTGTATACTTATATCATCATACATTATGGGGGGGGGAACATGCATGCATTGGGGCGCCTTGGTGAACAGATTGCCATGGATTATTTAATATCAAACGGTCATTCAATTATTAAAAAAAATTTTTATACTCGCTTTGGGGAAGTTGACATATTCAGTAAGATCGGAAATCGACTTCATGCTATTGAAGTAAAAACATATCGTCAAGCATACCTCCCAATTGGTTATAAAATTAATTGGAAAAAGCAACGACGCATGATCAAATGCACACAAATATTTTTGGATCGATTTAATTTATGGACGTTTTATGTGCAGTTTGACCTGATCATCGTTCATGGTGATCAGGTCACGCACATGGAAAATATATTTAGCCTAACTGATGTTTAAGCAATACTTCCAAACGAAGCTCTGCACGATTGAGTGATTTTTTTGCACGCTCAACGTCAATATCATTGGTTTGGTTTAGTCGTACATCTTCCAAACGTTTTAGTGCACGTTCTTTTGATGATTCCGCACGCTTTTTATCAATGGTTTCAATGGGTTCTAAATTATTTACAATCAATACCACATCTTCTTTTGCAATATACGCCATGGCCTCGGTTAAGAAAAAACCATGGGTATGATTGGAGGTTTTAAGGACCATTTCGCCTTCAATGCACTGAACAAGACTGGGTGTATGATCATAAGAAACACCAATATCACCAGATTTACCAGGAAGTCGTAAATAATCTGTGCTTTTTTCAAGCACAAGTCCTTTTGGGGTATATACTTTTACGACAAATTGTTTCATCTTTTTGCGGACTCTTCTTTCGCTAATACTTCGTCCATGCCACCAACATAAGAAAATGACTGTTCAGGAATGTGATCATACTCACCGGATAAGATCCCTTTAAATGATTGAATGGTATCTTCTTTCTTAACGTATTTTCCTGCATGACCAGTAAATTGCTCAGCAACAAAAAATGGCTGGGAGAAGAATTTTTGAATCTTACGCGCTCTTGCTACCGTGATTTTATCTTCTTCAGATAGTTCATCCATCCCAAGAATCTTAATAATGTCTTGTAATTCTTTATACTTTTGAAGCACTGATTTAACTTCCGAGGCGACTTTGTAGTGTTCTTCTCCAACAATTCGTGGATCAAGAATGGTTGAGGAGGATTCTAGCGGATCTACCGCTGGGTAAATACCTGCAGAGGCTATGTTTCTTGATAATACCGTGGTTGCATCCAAATGCGAGAATGTTGTCGCTGGTGCAGGATCCGTTAAGTCATCCGCTGGAACATAAATGGCTTGAACAGATGTGATGGATCCTTTTTTAGTTGATGTGATTCGATCTTGCAACTCACCAACGTCAGTTCCCAATGTTGGTTGATAGCCAACCGCAGATGGCATACGTCCCAACAGTGCTGAAACTTCAGAACCAGCTTGTACAAATCGAAAAATATTATCAATAAATAAAAGAACGTCTTTACCTTCAGTATCTCTAAAATATTCGGCTTGAGTCAATCCGGTTAATCCGACTCTGAAACGGGCACCTGGAGGCTCATTCATCTGACCATATACCAATGTGGTTTTATCAAGTACACCAGATTCTTTCATCTCTAACCAAAGGTCATTTCCTTCACGCGTTCTTTCACCAACACCTGTGAATACTGAAAACCCACCATGCTCCATGGCAATGTTACGAATCAGCTCCATAATCAGTACGGTTTTTCCAACACCAGCACCACCAAAAAGCCCAACTTTTCCACCCGTTGGATACGGTGCCAATAAGTCAATAACTTTAATACCAGTTTCAAAAACTTCTGTTTTTGGCGATAAATCTTGAAGCTCTGGCGCCTTACGAATAATTGGCAATGAGTTTTTAGACTTAATTTCCTCACCATAATCAATGGCTTCTCCAGTAACATTCATGATTCGACCCAATGTTTCTTTACCAACAGGCACAGTGATTGGGGCACCTGTATCGGTACCAATCATGCTTCGAACCAAGCCATCGGTTGATGTCATCGATACGGTTCGAACAGACTCGTCGCCTAAATGTTGCATTGTCTCAAATACAATACTTCGTTCTTTATCTTCAACGATAATTGCATTTCCAATGGCGGGTAACTGACCACGCTCAAACTTAAAATCCACAACAGGACCAATAATTTGGGTAATCTTTCCTTTTGATTGTGTTATTGTTGACATATTTCCTCCTATGAAATAGATGCAGCGCCGGCTACAATCTCTGTTAATTCCGTTGTGATTGCCGCTTGACGAGAGCGATTATAAAATAATTTTAATTCTTGAATCATTTCTTTGGCATTATTAGATGCAGAATCCATGGCCGCCATCCGAAACCCTTCTTCTGAAGCGAAGCTTTCTTGGATAGCTCTAGAAAAGATGTATGAAATATACGTTTCGAATAATTGATTTAGTGATGCTTCTTTGGATGATTCGTATATAAAATCTGAATGATTGATTTCATCTGGATTCCACTCTGGTAGTTCAACGGGTAACAATTGCTTTACGACTTGGTTGGATGATAATGCAGAGACAAACTCATTGTAAATAACAAATACATTTGAATAAACACCTTTCAGGTAACTATCTACAAAACCATTCATGTAGTCATTAATTTCACTAATGGGTGTATTGGATGAAAATGCTGAACGAGCTTCCACTATCTTCACATTTCTCGACTTATAGTACTGTTGAGACTTGTTGCCAATGGTGTATAAATCAACTTGAGGATACTTCTCTAATACTTGCTTCACTTTTTTGAATAAGTTTGCATTAAACCCACCGCATAACCCACGATCTGATGAAATCACGATGATTGCAACTTGTGGCGACTCATTTTTTTTCAACAAATTTGGAATTTCGTCATTAAATAATCGCTTGGATAACGACTCAATGATGGTTTGAATTCCTTCACCATAACTCTTAATATGCTCCAACTGTTTGATATTTCGTTTAAACTTAGCCGCAGACACCATCTTCATGGCTTGAGTAATTTTATTTGTTTTCTCTACCGAAGCAATTCTATCTTTAATTTCTCGTGTATTTGAGGCCATTATATTGTCCTATGATGAGAAAAGCGATGAACACTCATTGATTGCAGCTTCAATTTTCGATTTAATGTCATCTGTTAGTACCTTTTCAGACTCTAATTGATCCAAGACATCGGCATGCTCCATTTGAATAATTGAAAATAATTCTTTTTCAAATGAACGAACTTTATCTACAGGGACATTATCGAGAAATCCATTAATTGCAGCATAAATAATGGCAATTTGTTGAGAAATTCGAAGTGGCGAATACTGATCTTGTTTTAAGATCTCGATTAATCGTTTTCCTCTTTCTAATTGCTTTAATGTGGCTTTATCCAAATCAGAACCAAATTGTGCAAAAGCTTCCATCTCCCAATATTGAGATAAGTCCAATCGTAATGAACCGGCCACTTGTTTGGTTGCTTTAATTTGAGCGTTACCACCTACTCGTGAAACAGAAATTCCAGGATTTACAGCAGGACGAATTCCAGCATTAAATAGGTCTGATTGCAAATAAATCTGACCATCCGTAATTGAAATAACGTTGGTAGGAATGTAAGCCGATACATCGCCAGCTTGTGTTTCAATGATTGGAAGTGCAGTTAATGATCCCGCCCCCTTTTCATCTGAGTATTTTAAGGCTCTTTCTAATAAACGAGAGTGCAAGTAAAATACATCCCCAGGGTAAGCTTCACGACCTGGTGGACGACGTAATAATAATGATAATTGACGGTAAGCAACGGCATGTTTGGATAAATCATCATAGACAACCAATACATGTTTTCCATTATCTAAAAACTCTTCACCAATTGCACACCCAGAATAAGGGGCCAAGAATTGAAGTGTTGCTGAATCAGATGCCGCAGCTGAAACAACCACGGTACGATCCATCGCACCATTATCTTTTAATGTTTGAACAACTTGGGCTACGGTTGATTTTTTCTGACCTATGGCAACATAAATACAAATAACATCCGAATCCTTTTGATTAATAATGGTATCTAGTGCAATGGCTGTTTTACCTGTTTTACGGTCACCAATAATGAGTTCTCGTTGACCACGGCCAATTGGAATCATCATGTCAATGGATTTGATTCCAGTTTGTAGTGGCTCAGCAACTGGTTGACGGTCACATACACCTGGTGCAATACGCTCAACAGGGCGTGTGCCAGATGCTTTGATTTCACCCGCACCATCAATTGGATTTCCAAGAGGATCAACCACACGACCCAACATGTTTTCACCAACAGGAATGCTCATAACTTTGTTGGTTCGTTCGACAACATCACCTTCTTTAACTTTGTCAGCATCACCTAAAATAACACAACCAACGTTGTTTTCTTCAAGGTTAAATACCATGCCATAAACGGATTCAGAAAACTTAACCATCTCGCCAGCCATTACGTTTTCTAACCCATAAACACGTGCAATTCCGTCACCCACTTGAAGGACATACCCAACTTCTTTAACGTTGACTTTCCAATCAAGATTTTCAATTTCTTTTTCTAATATCGCTGTAATTTCTTCAGGTTTGATATTCATGTCATCTCCTTATTAATTTCTTGCAATTTTCTCTTTAAATTCTTCAAATACCGAATTTAGACTCAAATCATACACTTTATTTTCAGTAAGCAATTTAAAGCCAAATACCATGGAGGAATCCACTCTGGAGGAAATGTTGATATTTGAAAAACCCATAGACTCAAGTTTTTTAATCAATTGTTTTTGTTGATCTTCAGAAAATTCTTGAGATGATACCAATTCTACATTGTTGATTGAATTGATTTTGTCTTTTTTATCTTTGCAATTTTTGATTAGCTCATTCAATAAAGTTAGCCGTTTATTCTTTACCAACAATGAAAATAGATTTAATACTTTTTCATCTGCATTTAGTTTATTGGCAAAATTGACTAAAAAACCATTTTTTTCAATAGAGCTCATTAATGGACTATTTAAAAATAGCCATACGTTTTCATCGGTTGATAATGCTTGGGCAAATAATATAATCCCATCCAATAACTCCACATGCTTATCTGGGGCATTATTATCTAATAATGCCGACATATAATTTTCAATGCATTTTTTATGTTTAGCCATTACTTGTCTGACACCTGTTCTACAAGCTTATCAATGGATGCTTTTTTATCTTTTTCATCAACTTCGGTTGACACAAATTTTCGAACAACTTTAATGGCAAGATCACCAACATCTTTCAATAATTGCTTTCTCGCATTATTCGATTGCAATTCAATGTCTTTTTGAGCTTGTTCGATTAATTTCTTTGCGGATTCTTTTCCTTCATCAACAATCGCTGAAAGCTCTTTAGACGCCGCATCTTCTGCTTTTTTACGAATGGCCTGAGCTTCAATTTGAGCAGATTTCAACGCTTCTTTTTGTTCACTTAATAGTTCATCGGCCTTACGTTTATTGACCTCAGCACTTTCAATATTATGCTTGATCATATTTGCCCTGTTGGTTAAAAGCGCCGACAAAGGTCCAGCTAGAAACTTTTTGAGTAAAAGATATAAAATTCCAAAATTAATAATTTGTAAAATTATTTCGTATGGATTAATTGAAATCATTACCCACCTACTACGAAAATTAATATTAGTGCAACAACCAATGCATAAATACCTGTTGTTTCAGAAATTGCTTGACCAATAATCATTGTTTTTGTGATTAATGCTTGCTCATCTGGACGTTTACCAATGGCCTCACATGCTTTTCCACCAACAAACCCTTCACCAATACCTGGGCCAACAGCGCCAAACCCCATGGCAATACCAGCCGCTAATAAAGCCAGCGCCTTTACAAATTGTTCTCCTGTTACTAATTCCATAATTTTTTCCTCCTAAATTATTTTTTTATTTTATTTTTATACAACAAATATTAGAATCAATGCCACAACCAACGAATAAATATCCGTTGTTTCTGTAATTGCTTGACCAATAATCATTGTTCGAGTTAAAAGCCCCATATGTTTTGGGGAACGGCCAACGGCCTCATTGGCATTCTTTGCAACAATGCCATCACCTATACCTGGGCCAATCGCCCCAAATCCCATGGCAAATGCGCCACCTAGGATTGCAAACATTTTCACATAACTATCTTCTGGTGTTAATGTCACCAAAATTAACGAAACTGTTAAAGCAAAAATGGTTGACGTTTGTGTTACTGCTTGACCAATAATCATCTGTACCGTTAAGACATCTGAGTTTTCAGGGTTTCTACCCATGCCTTTTAATGCAGATCCTCCGGGTAACCCCGCCCCAAATCCAGATCCGATGGTCCCAAAACCAATAGCAATTCCTGCTGAAAGGTATGTCACGGCTTTCATTGTCCCAGACCCATCGGTTCCAAATAATAGAACCAGTGCCATGACCAACGCAAAAATTGCCGCCGTTTCTGTAATGGCCTGGCCGATGATCATTAATCTCAAAATCTTCTGCGATGCCCCGGGCTGTCGCCCAAGTGCTTGAATCGCGTTCATTGCAATATAACCTTCCCCAATGGCCGAACCAATCGCGCCTAATCCAATGGATAACCCCGCACCTAAAACAACAAAAATCATTGTATCCATAATTGCTCCTTAATTCTTTTGTCCAATGTAAGTTACCGCCAACATGGTAAATACAAACGCTTGAACAATCCCTGCAAAAATCCCAAAAAATGCCAATAACCCCACGGGTATTAAGAAATGCTTTACCAGAGAGGAGACAATAACTAAAATCATAAACCCACCAAAAATATTCCCAAATAAACGAAACGAATGGGATACTACGGAAGACACTTCTGATATCACGTTTAAATAAAAGAAAGGATTGATTGGAAATAACAAGATCCACCATCCTTTTGATGGAACAATATCCCCCATGTAACTTCGAAAATACTCCAACAGCCCATGTTTTTTTATTGAATTTACATGCACAATAATAAAAACCAAAATCCCCAATGCTAAATCAGTATTTATGGATCGGGTTGGCTCCTGAAACTCAGGAAATTTAAATAGAAAATAATAAAAAGTATTTTGACTTGGAATAAATGTTGTCTTTGTAATTCCATCCACCACCCACTGGCCAGCTTCACCTATAAACAACTGATGAATGATTGCGATTATGAACCCAAAAAAATTGGTTATGTGAGGTAAAATCCCAATCCAATTTGCTGCCAATACAAATACAAAAATGGTAAAAATAAAAGGAACAAAAGATTTACCGTCTTTATTACCCAAAGTACCCAGTGTTATTTCTTCAATAAATTCGTAAATGATTTCAAACATATTCTGCCCCGTGCTAGGGATTTGTTTCAATTTCCTAGTTGCTAAATAAGCCGAGATTGCTAAAAAAGCAATAACAATATACGTCATCAGAATCATTGTGGAATTCAGTGTGATTACCTGTCCGAACAATTCAAATGTAATGGTTGATAGCTTTCCGATTTTATCCATCTTTATCCATCCTTTGTTTGTAAGATTTATAATTAAAAATAAGCTCTTGTATGATAAAAATAACTTGGCTTTTGAATAAGCATATCAAGATTACCCAAAATTTAAAATAGTTTACATACTTTAATGAAATGATGATTGGAATTGCGTATAACCCCAATCGAAATAGAAAACTAATGAATACCCGCTTTCGATTTTTTTGCATGAGAATAACATATTGATCCTCTGCCAATTGCCGCAATCCCAATAAGCTAACCACTGAACCCAAAATGGTTGAATACACGCCACGAATGTCCCCCATAAAGAAAAAAATAAGTGAAATAACAACCACGGAAGCGGCCCAATAAGGAAATACATTGCGAATAATATCTATTTTTTGGCTATTCTGATTCTTGGCTTTCAATGCTCATAACCTCCTTAAAAATCCAAATAAACCCAATCATCACACCAATGATTACCCCCCCCAATATCCCAACCCCGCCCAAATCTAATTTTTTATCCACATATAATCCCACGCCAAAGCCACTTAATATGGCGGTTAATACGCCCACCCCAACCTTGATTATTAAATGAAGGTATTTGGTTAATTCTTGTTTGGAATCCATATGCCATTATTTAATCGTATTGTGACTAATGTCGCAATAGTCAAGATTTTAAAAATGGTGATCAACTTAGTTAATCCACCCAACTAAAAACTAACCCGGCTTTTGGTTTACTTTTATCGGGGGATGATATGTGAACTATTTTTTTTTGTTCGGCTACCCCATTCTCGTACTTTACTATTTCAATCTCGCCCATTAGCGTCCAAAGACCGTTCGGATTTGTTGGATCTACTCTTTGAACGTTCCCCTCATGTACAATTTTACGGTTATATCTCATCCAAATTGAGAATCATCACGAACAACCAAGGAAACAACTTCAAGAAATATTTCGATTTAAACGATACGCTTAGGGTTTGACTGAGTCAGGGATGGCTCTATTTCGTAGTTTTTTCACCACGACCTACTTGATCCCCAGCATGCCCTCAAAGTTGTACCACTTAAAAAATGTATCGATGTTAGTCGCGCCTGCATTGGATAAGGCTTCCCAATAAAACTCCGACGTTTCTGATACTAAAATGCCATCAAGAGCATGGTCCTTATGATCAATCTCTGATTGGGAATACCCATTGGTACGCTTGAGTTCGTGATAACTTTCCTTGTACACCTGTTGCAACGCTTTATTTTTTTGCCGCACTTTTTCAACAATAATGAGCTTCCCCCCCTTTGGTAATGCCCCCATGTAGGTTTGGATCAACGCTTCCCGCTGACTGGGATGAATAAATTGAAGCACCAAATTGCAAATAATGACCGTTGGCTGATGGAATGACACCCCCTCATATAAGTCCCCTTCTAAAAATTGAATATTATCTCCCATATGCTGCTTCGCTTTTTGAATCATGCTCGGAGATTTATCAATTCCAATGTAGTTAAATGTTGAATATCGATTCTGTAGAACAGGAACCAATGCGCCCGTTGAACATCCCAAATCATAAACCGTGGCATTTCGGCCCACTAACTGGGCTAATTGCTGTAATAAGTGTTGATAAAATGGGACACACCGATTGATCATATCGTCAAACACGTCCGTCACGGCTTGGTTAAATTCAAATTTTGGCATTTTTTGGGATGTTTCAAATAATTTATCTTGCATGGGTTAATCGCCAAGAGATCCCAATGCCCAATATTAAGGCTAAGCATAAGCTCAACGGATGGTTGCCAACGATATGTATTTGACTTGCAATAAAAACAACTGAGCCAATCACTGCCCCCAATATAAATGACTCAAATTGTGGGGCATGGGTGTAAATCAACCACTGAATGCCCTTAATGGTTGCGCCACCGCCAATCGCTGCGCCCAATGCAAATGGAAACATTGCAATCATATCGAAGCTCTTGATCAGTTGTACAACCTCAGTATAGGTTCCCAAAAGAACCAATATCATGGAACCACTAACGCCTGGAATTAACATGGCCATCATGGCCACCGCACCGGACAATCCATACAATACCGTATTATTCCACTCAATGCCTCCCGTTGTTGGGAGCCAACCAATGGCCAGAACTAAAACCAATCCACCAAGGCTCCACCCACTGATGTATCGACATTTTCGGGATCGCTGATGGGTTGTTAATTGAACCATCTCTAAAGAACCCAAAACCAATCCAATAATAAATAGTAATGTCACGGCGTTAAAATGAGTGAGCCCATAATCCAATGGCCAAGAAAAAACATAGATTCCACCCACGGCCGCAAGACCAATACTTGTTAAGTACCCCCACTCCACTCGATTGAATTTCAACGAGGTTAATGTTGCGACATTGGTTATTAGTCGTTGGTACTGGTTGGTAATTACTGCAAGTGTCGCACCACTTACCCCAGGAATAATATTGGCAATGCCAATGAGCATGCCCGAAACGACCAGTTTAAACATTGAATAAAAACTCGATGATATCACCGTCTTTGACGATATAATCCTTCCCCTCTTGACGAACTTTTCCTTTTTCCTTGGCCACTTTATACCCATTGCATTCGACAAATGCGTCAAAATTGATGACATTGGCACGAATAAACCCTTTTTCAAAATCTGTATGAATTTCTGCGGCAGCTTTGGGTGCCAGGGTTCCAACAGGTATTGTCCAAGCACGGGTTTCTTTCTCTCCAGTGGTTAAAAATGTTTCCAATCCCAACAATGCAAAACTTTGTTTGGCCAATCGCTCAAGCCCTGAGTTAGACAATCCAAATTCATTTAAAAACTCTTGTTTTTCATCCCCATCCAATTGAGATACTTCATGCTCAAAACTCGCCGATAATTGAATGATTTGCGCATCCTCAGATTTCACGAATGCCTTTACGGCAGCCACATGGTGATTCTCACTGTTTAATTCATCTTCAGAGACATTGCACACATAAATCACTTTTTTATTAGTTAAAAACTGGTACTCTTTAATGCAATCCTTTTCAGAATCTGACAAATTAATTGATCGAATGGGCGTTTCATTGGATAACTGATCCAAACATTTGGTTAACACATCCAATTTGAGTACTTCCGCTTTATCGTTGGTTCGGCACCGTTTTTTTTGAGATTCAATGGCTTTCTCACATTGCTCAACATCCGATAAGATTAACTCTGTGTTAATGATGTTAATGTCTCTTGCAGGATCAACCGATCCATCCACATGAATAATATCATCATTATCAAAGCATCGCACCACATGAACGATGGCTGAGGCTTCACGAATGTTTGCCAAGAACTTATTTCCTAAACCTTCCCCTTTGGATGCCCCTTGAACAAGGCCTGCAATGTCAATAAATTCAATGGTTGCAGGAATGACTTTTTGAGTATTGGATATTTTTGCCAGAACATCCAATCGATCATCCGGGACCGGCACAATGCCTTTATTCGGATCAATGGTACAAAATGGAAAATTTTGCGCTTCGATTAAACTGTTTGTAATGGCATTAAATAACGTTGATTTCCCAACATTTGGCAACCCAACAATACCCATTGATAGACCCATACTCACTCCTAAAATATAGTATTATTCATTTTGACCGATAAAACCAATGGCCATGGCCAAAACTTTTTCAATATAATTTATTTAACAATGATCACCACGTTATTTCAACAACTTCCCCATATTTATCAGTCCTTTTTACCGGATATTTTCAATCAGCACATCCCCGTTGAACAATATGCGGATTGCAGTAACTGCAATATGTGTAAGCCAACAACAATTGTTGAAGACCAGCGCTTTTTTTCACCAGTGACAAAATGTTGCACCTTTAAACCCATTGTTCCCAATTATTTGGTGGGGGGCATTCTAATCGATTCAAAAAAACCCACCAAGATCCATACCTATGTTGACATTGGCGAAAAAATAACACCACTGGGGTATTTTCCATCCACAAAGGAGCTTCAAGATTATGCGGCGATTATTCCTGATAAATTTGGAATGGATGACCGGGTTCAATGTGAACTCTTAGACGATGGCAATTGTTCGATTTGGCAACATCGAAATAGCATTTGTTCAACTTATTTTTGTCATTATTTTAAAGGCTTTCATGGAAAACAATTTTGGGAAGACGTTCGAGACTTTTTGCAATTTGTTGAGGAAACGCTATCCGCTTATTGCTGCATGATGTTGGATATTCCGGTCCACTATTTAAAACAATCAACCACCAATTTTTTTATCAATGTGCAAGAAGCCACTCAACACAATGGAAGAATATCCAAACTCACGGATGCTGACATGTGGGGCCCATGGGAAACAAAACGAGACTCCTTTTTTAAAGAATGTCATAAGATTTGCTCAAATCTCACCACCAATGACGTGATGTCACTCAATCCAACCACTTATCAAGTAAAGATAAGTGCCCTTGAAGATAGTCTTAAAACCATGCAAACGCCACTCATTCCCCCGACACTTTTATTCAACCCCAACTGCAAAATCATTGATTTTGATGAAACCCAAACATTTTTTTATGTGGATCGTTTGATTAAACTTCCAGCCATACTTCAACACATTGTAAAACTTTTTGATGGAAAAACAACGAATCAACAGATTATTTCAACGGCCAGTCAATCCTATGATGTTGATATGGACAATCACTACATATTGCATTTATATCAACAAAACATCCTGATTTTACCAACCTCTGAATAAAGCAACCCTATTGTATCGGTTCATATGATTTCAATGGGCGGTTCAGAGTTGCGTTTATTTTCAGGTAAGCGGATAAGCCGGGTTCTGTCGTGTACAGTCATTTATCTGGGACAAACCTCACGGTTTACCTCTAGCAGTTTACCCAAGGATAATAATGAAGCGGGCCGCTTCTCTCCTCCTATTTAACCTTGCTCCAAGTGGGGTTTACCCAAGCCCAATGTTACCACTGAACTTCGTGAGCTCTTACCTCACATTTTCACCCTTACCAAATATGGCGGTTATTTTCTGCGGCACTTTCCATGGGATTACTCCCTCCTCCTGTTAGGAGGCACTTTGCCCTATGGAGCCCGGACTTTCCTCTTTAAATCAATGATCCAAAGCGACTGTATCGCTTACCTGAGTGTTTAATAAACCACGATATTTTTTTTTATTCAAGTGTGTTGGTTTCTAATCCATAGATTTTATATTTAAATGGATAGCGTTATTGAGCTTTAGAATCTTAGCCCAGAATATTTCTTGGTTAGATAATTGATGTTATATCGTTATAAATTCTCTTTAAAAACGTTTCTAATTTGCTTTTGGCGGGTATAATTCATTATAAGCACCCCATGAAACGAATCATTGAATATTTTTGTCATCGACATGTTTTGGTTAATTTGATTACCGCCTTTGTTCTCATTGGTGGTGTGATTGCATTGGATCGCATGGATCGAGAAGAATTGCCAGATATCACCTTTAACGTTGTACGAATTTCAACCAATTATTTAGGTGCATCGGCGGCTGATATTGAGTACTTTATAACGCGTCCAATTGAAGAGGCTCTTGATGGTATGGATGGCATCAAAAAAATTGAAAGCATATCGTCTAGGGGACAAAGCTCAATCAGTGTTGAGTTGGATGTTATTGACAGTGAAATTAATGGCCTAGTTGATGATATTCGGAATCAAGTATCGAGTGTTGATTTACCGGCTGATTTAAAAAGAAAACCATCCGTTCGAGTATTTGAAACCAGTAAAAAAGCCATCGTTGATATCGCTATCTATGATCGCACATCTCATCTATTAACTTCTTCAAAAAGATCTAAACTACAATCCATGGCCAATGCTCTAAAAAAACAGTTATTGCAACACCCAGATATTTTTGATGCCCGAGAAAGTGGCACATTAAGTGAAACCTTAACCATACAAGTTGACCCATTAAAACTCACCACTTATGACATTGATTTGGCTCAAATTGCAAATGAAATTAAACGCCACCATGTGCGAACGCCTGCAGGGCAACTCAATAACGAACGCTTGGAACAAGTCAATGTAAATATTGAGCTTGATACCCCACAAAAATTGCAATCATTGGTGGTTCAAGGCGGTTTTGATAGCGTTCCAATTCGATTGGGCCAACTGGCCACCATTAAACAAACATTTGATAAAGCCAGCTCGATTACAAAAGTAAATGGGCACGAAGCGGTGGTTTTTAATGTGATCAAAAATAAATCGTCAGGAATTCTAAAATCATTGGCAAGTGTGGATACTGTTGTCAAACGCTTTGAATCAACCACACTACTCAATACCCCTTACACCATTACGTTTATGGATGATGAATCCATTGGTTTACGGAATCGTTTGGGCATCGTTGGCTCAAATGGGATGGTTGGAATTGCGCTTATTTTTCTGTTACTGATGGCATTCTTAAATAAACGTGCTGGATTTTGGGTCGCGTTGGGCATACCGTTTTCTCTTAGCGTTACAATCATTATTACGTACTTTTTGGGCTACAGCATTAACGTGGTTACTCTATCTGCCATTATTATTGTTTTGGGAATTGTTGTTGATGATGCCATTATTGTGGCTGAAAACATCTCTAAAAAAATGCGCCTGGGGATGCCAATCAAAGAGGCTGCAACCATTGGCGCACTGGAAGTCCTTCCCCCAATTTTAGCTAGTATTATTACCACCTGCATCGCCTTTTTACCCTTGTTATTTTTTGGTGGCCGCTTTGGTAGTTTTGTTTCATTTTTGGCACCGGTCATTTTTTTAATGTTGGGGGCAAGTTTGATTGAATCATTTTTTATTTTGCCATCACATATGACCATCGGAAAAACACCGAACAACAAACGACAACAATGGTTTGATCGATTTGAAGCACGTTACCAACACGGATTAAAATATCTGCTCCATCGACGCTATTTTATTATCTTTGGTTTCATCGCCCTTTTTTTGGCTTCCATTTGGCTGGGGGCATCTCAATTAAAGTTTGTTCTATTTCCCAATGTAGAATCCCGTGAGATTGTCATTTCTGGACAAGTGAAATCAGCCAAAACCAAAGAAGAAACAGCCGATAAAATCCGCTCGTTGGAAAACTACCTTGGAAAATACCTTGGAAAAGAATGCCTCAACTTTCAAACCAATATTGCACGTAGCCGTCGTGGGCAGGCCAGTACGCCCAACCAATTTCGAATCACATTGGAAATCACCCCAAAAAATAAGCGAAAATTATCCATTGATGCGATTATTGACGACATTAAAACATACACAAAAACACAGCCAGACCTGACTAAAATCACATTTCGAAAACGCCGCTGGGGCCAGTCTTCAGGCAGTATATATGAGATCATGATTAAAGATAATGATGATGCTAACCGTGGTGCCATAATGGCATTATTGGAAGAGCAGTTGGCTACTGTGGCTGGCATTGAAAATATTGAGCGTGATGAAGTCTTAACATCAACATCATACAATGTTATTTACAATCAAGAAGAGCTCAAGCGATTGGGTGTTTCTCCGGCTAAGATTGCACAGACCATGCGTATGATTTTAAGTGGCGAGCGGCTTTATTCTTTAATTAAAAATGACGTTGAAGTGGATGTTTTACTATCTGTATTGCCGAGCTACCAAACAAAAATTGATCAGGTATTATCCATTCCAATATCGAATCAGCAAGGGTATATGGTTCCATTAAAATTATTGGCACAACCCATTGAAAGCGTTAGCAAACAATCCATTCGTCGTGAAGGATTAACCCGTACCAGTTTTATTTACGCGGATCATGAAAAAGGAACGCGTCAATCGCCATTGGATGTTGCTACACAAATAGAGACCACTATTTTCCCTCAAATTTTAGCTGACTACCCTACAGCGCAACTGCTATTTGATGGTGAAATTGTTGATACCCAATCATCGAAACAACAGTTATTAGTTAATGTGATTATGGTGATTGGTTTAATTTATGGGGTTTTGGCCATATTATTTAACTCGTTTTTCAAACCATTGCGCGTCATTTTAATCATCCCCTTTGGCATTATTGGTGTTATATTGGCGTTTGTCCTTCACCAAAAAACGCAAATTGGATTTTATGCTTGTATCGGAACCATCGGCATGATAGGTGTTGTCATTAATGATGGCATTGTTATGTTGGACCGATTGGATCAATCCAATAACGAACAAATCATTGAAACAATACCATCCATTGCTGCGTCGCGATTACGTGCCATTGTGTTAACCACACTAACCACTGTCATCGGTGTATTCCCAACGGCCTATGGCATTTTAGGATATGATCCGATGTTAGGAGATATGATGCTGGCCTTAGCTTGGGGCTTGGTATTTGGAACGTTAATTACATTGGTTCTGGTGCCCTGTATGGTTGGCGTTGAATTGGATATCAAACGACAACTATCTAAATTAAATGCGCCCATATCACTATTGGTAATTGGGATTGGGGTCTTCTTATCTCAACCATGCGTTGCAAAAACCCCTATTTCTTTACCTGATTTCTTAGAGCGCGCATCAAAAAATGACCCAATATTTCATCAAATTTTAACCGCATCTTACCAACAAGCATACGCAAAAGATATTCAGATTGCATTTAATGATTTGCAATTATCCGCAACTCGAACAACGGTGGGTTTATCTGCCATTGTTCCTGAAATTGGCCAACAATATGACATTGCTTATTCTGACACATCAGATACGACCACATTTAAATTCTCTCAAGACATTGCTCGCAATGCGTTTGGCTATCAACACCGGTTAGACAACCGACTACAAAACATGAAAGATGAAATTGCAATCTTTGAATACATTGAGTCTTACGAAAGTTACTTCTCAGCACTGACAACATTGTATTATAACTGGATTCGTCAATACAAAAGCATTGGGTTTGCGCAATCTGCTGTCAATGAGAATAAAAAAGCGTTAGCTAGCGTGATTGCACGACAAAAAAAACGGATTGCAGATGATACGGATGTTGCAAAATTAAATTTGCAAGTCTTAGCCAAAGAAGAAACGCTCCTTCAAATGCAACAAACATTTCAAGAAACCAGTCGATTAATTGTTCGAGCTATTGGAGCGCCCGGTGAACAATACATACCTGACGAATTATTTGAACTATCTCCTCTGCCAAAATCAGAGGCCATCATTTTGGATCAATACAATCATAGCCGATCAAAGCGCATGTTTGATTTGATTAAAGCAAAGACCCACTTGGATTATCATCGTGTTCTTATTGATACATTCCCTAATATTTTTATTACCTCAGAAGTTACCCGAAGCACAGAAACAACCTCAACAGTCGGGTTCTCATACGTACAGTCCCTCAAGAACAATACAGCAAATGCGCGTAAACTAAGCCAGCAGCTAGAAATTAAAAAACAAGATGCCACACAATCAGCTGCCGACACAACTCAACAAGTACGCATACAAAACCTGTATTCCCATCTTAGGTATTTAAAACAACGCATTGCGATGGCCGAAAAAAAAGTTAAAATGACTGAACTGATTTTCAAAAATGAAACCGCTAATTACGCTCTTGGTAAAATTAACCTGAATGATTTTATTATGGCTGTTAATCGCCGAGATTCCAGCCATTTTGATCTATTGGAACAACGTATTGCTTACCAGCTGCAATGGGTTGAGCTAAATCAATTAACGGATCAATTGGTCAAAACAATGCCCGAATTATAATTAAAACGATTTAAGTTCCTTTAGATTTTGAATGATGGCGTGGAATGTCTAGTCCTGATATTTAGTCTGCGTGAGGTGAATTTTTTCGCGCGTAAGGCACATATCGTTAGATATGTTAATGGAGGGAAAAATTTTCAAATTGCGTGAATAAGTATCAGGTGGTGGGCCCACTAGGACTTGAACCTAGGACCTGCCGGTTATGAGCCGGACGCTCTAACCAACTGAGCTATGGGCCCTGAAATTTACAATATAATCGAATCCAGCTATTTTTTCAATTAAAAGTGGACGTTATATGGTTAACCCGAATTCTTTTAATTTTTTTATTCGATTTGGATGACGCAGTTTTCTTAATGCTTTTGATTCAATTTGGCGAATTCGTTCACGAGTCACATCAAACAAATTCCCAACCTCTTCAAGGGTTCTTGCCTTACCATCATCAAAACCAAAACGAAGACGAATTACCCGAGCTTCGCGCTCTGTTAAATCGCTTAATACGGCATTTAACCCTTCTTTAAGATTATCCTTAGAAATTACAGTATCTGGAGACTCCATGGATTGATCTTCTACAAAATCACCGAGGTAATTACCCTCTTCATCTCCGATGGGTGTCTCTAAGGACAATGGAATTTGTGAGATACCAATAATTTCTTGAACTTTATCAATTGAAATGCCCGTGTAATCTGAAATTTCAAGCTCAGTCGGTTTTCGCCCTAAATCTTGCATCAGTTCGCGGATTGATTTTCTTAATTTATTTATTGTTTCAACCATGTGCACAGGAACACGAATCGTTCTTGCTTGATCGGCAATAGCACGTGTAATGGCTTGTCGAATCCACCATGTCGCATACGTACTAAATTTGTACCCTTTGCGATAGTCAAATTTATCAACCGCACGCATTAACCCTTGATTTCCTTCTTGGATTAAATCCAAAAATAAAATACCTCGACCAGTGTATTTTTTAGCAATGCTCACAACAAGTCTCAAGTTACAAACGGTAAGCACTTTCTTGCTATAACTGCACCCTTCTTCCATTTTTTTTGCAATTTCAAGCTCCTCATCTTTCGATAAAAGCTTAGCCTTGCCAATCTCTTTAAGATACATTTTAACTGTATCTTCAGTAGATGAGCCTTCCGCTGGAATAATGTTGTCGCAAGTATTTACATCTATTGTTAATTCAGGGGAGTTTTCAGATTCTTGGGATTCAGTTATCGTCTCTTTATTTAAAGAAGAATTTAGGGTTTCACAATCAAATTTTTCTTGTAATTCTGTGACAGACATATGCACCTCATTTAATTTTTTTTATCAATTCTGATAATTCTAATAGCAACTCTTTTTCTTTATTTCCCTGGTTTAAACCTAGCAAGTTCTTAATTTCTGAAATTCGTTGATTAAACTTACTTTGCTTTAACAAATGTAAATATTCCTCCATTTCTTCTATTTTGTATGTAATTTTAAATTCTGTGAATTTGATAACTAATGATAACAGATATCCTTTAATTTCTGAATGGCTAATTTGCTCTATTATATCATAATCCACTGATTCTGATGTTTCTAACAATGTTTTCAGTTCATTATTTTGAAGGTATGAAATTATATCAATACATTCACTCAGATATCTTTTCCGAAAAGATAATGAAGCGATTAAAAAATACAATACCATGTCTTCTGACTTCTTATATTTCGAGTCCATTTTCAATGATATCTGCGTCTTTTTTTGTACTGAAATGTCGCCCTTTTTCAAATATGAGCTCACAATATTTTGAGACACATCAAATTGCTGAGCAATGGTTTTCAAATAATGGTCTTTAACAATTGGGTCCTTTTCATTCATTAAAATTTGAGATAACTGCATAACACCCTCCGATTTTTTCGTCGGATTTTTAATGTCGTCCATGGCGAACAACTTCTTAATATAATGCGCCATATAATGGTTTGCACTGGCAATCAACTTTGCCATATCGTCACTATTCTTTTCGATAAAAAAATCGCCGGGATCTTTATCCTGCAGCGTTGCAATTTGAATCACCAACCCCTCACTTTGAAGCGAAGGAATGCTTTTCCTTACAGCCGCTTGCCCCGCACCATCTGAATCAAACATTAACACAATATTTTTTGTAAATTTAGACAACTCTTTTGCATGAAATTCTGTTAATGCTGTTCCCATGACAGCAACCGTTTCTTGAAAGCCATGTTGATGCATGGCAATAACATCCATGTACCCCTCAACAATAATTAAACGATCCACTTCTTTTGCACGTTTTTTTGCTAAGTGCAGTCCATACAGCAATTTTTTCTTTGAAAACACACTGGATTCAGGAGAATTAATGTATTTGGCTTTATTTTCAGCGTCTGTTGTTCTTCCCGAGAACCCGACCAGAATGCCCCGTGAGTTATGAATAGGAAAAATGAGCCTCTCAGACAATAATGGGTATAAGTCTTCCTTAAACAACCCACTTTTTATGCTGGATTCTTGAAAATCACAATTTTTTACCCAACCGATTTGAATTGATGCCTTTGGCCCATAACCTATCCCAAATTGTTGCATATCTGAGTGAGATAAGTGTCGCCTGACAGCATACTGTTGAATCTCAGCATTTTCTTTATACCATTCCAAATATTTTAATTGTAATTCATTTAAAAAATCACGAATTTTATCCAGTTCATTTGTATTGATATTTGATGTTAAAAAATCATGCGGAATCTGAAATTCCTTTGCTTTTTCAATGATCACTTCTTTAAAGGATAAATTCTCATGCTTCATCATAAATGTGATGACATCCCCATGTTCACCACACCCAAAACAATGAAATATTTTTTTCTGGGGACTCACATAAAATGAGGGGGTTTTTTCACTGTGAAAAGGACATAATCCCACAAAGTTTTGGCCCCGTTTACTTAGTGTTACATGCTTTTGAATCTCACCAACAATATCCCATACCTCTTTTAATTTTTTAACAGTGTCATTACTCATCTAAAAAACCTTGTTTATCAAGATAGGAAATTATTAATTCTTCAATTTTATGGGTGGGTGCCACATTTTCTTCACCAACACATTCTTCAAAAAGCTGCCATAACTGTGGGTTCAACGCTAAATTTACTCGTTTTGATTTATTTCTAATTAACTCCAATACCTTTTCTGCTTTGGCCACAAATTCATTTTAAAATAATCCCATTATCTTGGCAACAGATCCCCATATTGACACATATTAAAAATTGTACAATAATACATATTATTATGTGTATAATTAATCTCACCCCATCGAAAGTTATTGATCGATTCATATTAAAAACACCGTTTTTTAAAAAAGATTCAACATCCTTTTATGGCGCATTTATTTTATCGACATCCATTAAACCCATCATCCACATTAAAAAAAAATATGCATTTATCTGCATACGTCAATCATTTGATATTTCTAATATTGAAATCCTTTATACGATGAATAAAGCCACAATGTTCAATTTAACCCAAGCACTCACTCGATTTGAAGAAGCTAATCATATTTAATTATAATGATGGACGAGTGTTGTAATTAAATTAGAATTGGTGGAGTTAGGGGGACTTGAACCCCCGACCCCTTGCATGCCATGCAAGTGCTCTCCCAACTGAGCTATAACCCCGGGTTATTTAATGATATCGGTAATTTTCGTAGTCAGCAAATAATTTATCAATATCGTAGTTCTCGCGAATTTCTTTATCCATGACGTGAATGAGCAGATTATTAAAATCCAAAATAACCCACTTTGATTCTGGTTTTCCTGACATCCCAAAATAATCCAGCTCTTTAAATTCATCTTTTTTATGATCTTTATAAAACCGAATCAATCCATCAACCAACGATTTTAAATGAATATCATTTAGGGCTGATACAACAATAACATTATCAGCGATTGGATGCTGATCTGACTCTATATCAACATATAAAATATTCTCACCTTTACGTTCATTCACTTCATTAATTAATAAATCTATTACTTTTTTCATTTATTAAGTCCTTCAATATAACTAATATCCCAGTTTTTACCTAAAACCAGTGTAATATCCAATGGCTTTTCCTGTCTATCGTATACAACAATATTATCTGGCTCAATATCAAGGAGCTTTGCAAGCCGCATACTTTTTTCTAAATTCCCCTTCCAATCAACGATTACAGTATCTTTATAATTAAACGATTGAGAGTTGCTGACATTGGTCACCACCATTTTTTTATTTTTTAAATAACGAGCTGTTTTAGTTGCAAGTCCAGCAACACCATTCCCATTTAACACTTCAACCTTTAAGGGTCGCCTGTCTTTAATTTCCTGATTTTGATCCAATGCCAACTGTTGTTTTACTCGCCTTATTTGATGGTTTGTAATAAATGTTTTTTTACTTTTACTTTCCAAAACCTCGGTTGTTTCAAAATCCCCATAATCCACAAACGTTTTTGATATTAGATTATCCAAATATACGATGTCTGGGCGCCAATAACTGACACCATCAATTAATCGAACACTCCCCGGAACTGTCAAAAAATCAATGCTTAGCTGATGTTTGTTTTTTAAGAATACGTTTAAATAGTCACTAATTTGAACCAGCGACAAATCTGTTTTTACAGAAGAAAAGAAAATACCCAATAGTTTTGGGGAAATAACCAATGTTTTTAACGTAAAGATTTGATCAAATAAACGCGTCGCAACATCTTGCTGACGCTCTATTCGACCAATATCTCCTTTTGAATTGCTTCGGAAGCGAACGTATTTCAATAAGTCCTTTCCGTCCATATGCTGTTCACCGGGTTGAAAATTAATATGCAAATTACCAGCGTAATCATTGTATTGCATGGGTTCTTTGATTTGAACATTGATACCACCCACTTCATCAATTAAACGTTCGATTCCAGTCGCATTGATCACAATATGGTTATGAATTGGTATAGATAAAAGGTCGGATACCGTATTCTTAAGAAGAGAAATACCACCGTGAGCAAATGCATGGTTTATCTTAGTGACCCCTATCTTTTCAACGGTAACTCGTGTGTCTCTGGGGATTGATAGTGCACGAACTTTTGTTTGATCTTTGTTGATGTGAATGACTGAAATGGCATCGGATCGTTTGCTCCCTTCCACTTCATCGGTTCCAACCACTAGAATATTAATTCCAAAATTTTCTTTACTTGGCAAAAATGATAGAATTTGAACCAAAAAAACCACACCCAATATCAATTTTAAAAAATAAAAACAACTGATCGAAACCCCCAATATTGTTGCGATTCGCTTCAATGGAAATCGTTTCAAATTATCGGCTATCTTCTGTATCTTCATTTGTATGCCATTTTTCACCATTCACACCATATTTGCAATAACTTTCCCAACACTCTTGGGTATAAGGATGAATTGCCACCTTTTTTGCTTTCAATTTCTGAATACTTTCGAATGTAATCCAAGCCACAGCTTCATTCACGTTTTTTTCTGCAATGTTGGCTATTTCTAACCGTCTTGCATGCGAACGCTCAGGCTCTATAAAGTCTGCAATAAATATAATCGCTGTTTCCAAGTTCATGTCCGGATACCCTGTGGTATGGTAACGAACCATTGCGTCAATCTCGTCAGGCTCATCTTGAAACTCATAACGAATGAGTTGGGGGCCAACCAACGCATGCCATACTGAGGGATATTGTTCCCAACAGTCATCAAATTCGCTCACATCAATACCTATGGCCAACATCGATGATGGGGTTTGGTTTTTGGCGATATCATGAAGCAGCCCTGCTTTTTGAACCAACGACGTATTTGCGCCATGAATTTTAGCCAATCGAACAGCCGTTTCTGAAACTCTAATGCAATGCTGCAACCTTTTGTTTGAAATGTATTTACTGATTACTTCAATGTATTTATTAGACATAGGATGAATGGTGATCCGGGTGAGGTTCGAACTCACGGCCACCTGATTAAAAGTCAGGTGCTCTACCAACTGAGCTACCGGATCAAATTAACGATATACTATCAATAAAAACACATATTGTTAAGTTTGATTTTATAAAATATATTAATATCGTTCATGGGTCACTTAAAACACATCATTATCACCATATTCTTGTTCACGAATTTTTGTTTCGGAAACATTAAATTTTCGGCAGAATCGCTCGTTTTAGATTTCCCATCCACAATCGTTGCATCGGGAAATGCCACCTTTAGTGAGAATCTTATTGATATTAGCTCTAATCGGTTCTCATATGACACAAAAACATTGTATGGAACGTTTGATAAAAATGTGATCATCAACTACCTAAAATCCACACTGAAAGGAGACTCATTCTCTTTAGACATATCAAAACGATTCATTTTAGGACGTGGCAATATTGTTTTTTTAACCGATGACATCAAGGCTTACGCGGATAATCTTACCATCAAAAACTATGAGATACTTGTACTTAAAAACAACGTTTCTATTCAACAAAACGGGAATCAAATTCAATCGAACGAATTGATGTATAATTTAAAAACAGATACAATTTTATCCAATGAACGTGTAAAATTAAAAATCGAGGACTAATGAATATTTCAGAAACAGATGAATTAAATAATACCCAAACCATGCACAGCCCTGAAAAAAAGGCCCCTGAAAATAATGATATGTTCGATGTCATTATTATTGGGTCCGGACCATCAGGCATGTCCGCCGGGATTTGCGCGTCAAGGGCTGACCTTAAAACATTGATTATTGAAAAAGCTTTACCTGGCGGTGAATGCTCCACGGCCTGTAAGATTGACAACTTCATCGGACAACCCAAGCATGGCATTCTGGGAGAAGAGCTGGGACGAGTCATGGAAGAACAATTGTTCTCAAATGATATTCACTACACCTGCGAAACCGTCATTGACTTTATTAACTTACAGGGGCCAGTTAAAACGGTTATTACATCTTTAGGAAATGAATACCGGGCCAAAACAATTATCTTAGCCATTGGTCTTGAACCAAAAAAACTAAATGCAGATTTTGAATCTCAGTTTATGGGGCATGGCATTTCTTATTATGCACAAGCCGACCCTTCGTATTATGAAAATAAAAATGCCGTGGTTATTGGCGGTGGCAATTGTGCCTGTTATGCCGCTGATTATTTATCAAATTTTGTAAACCATGTCTACATGGTCCATAATTTTGATCAATTACGCGCTGTTAAGAAATTAAAACAAAAAATTGAATCGAATGAAAATATCACTTTAATGTGGAACTCAAAAGTCACCGAAGTCTTTGGCATTGATCATGTCGAAAAAGTTAAAACGGAACATGTTCTCACGGGGCAGTCTACATGGTTGGATGCACAAGGAATATTTATTTATATTGGACGCACACCTCCTCAAGATATTGTTCGGTTTGATATTGAACTGGATGAAAAAGGGTTTATTATTACTGATGAATACATGAGAACCAACATTCCAGGCGTTTATGCCGCCGGAGATATTCGAAGTAAACAAGTCCGCCAAATTGCCCCAGCTGTATCTGATGGCATGATCGCAGCGATCAATGCTGAGAGAGATTACTTTCGATGACCGTTGCCGTTATTCGATTTCCCGGCAGCAATTGTGAAAAAGAAGCGATTCAAGCATTGAATAAGCTTTCAATTCCATCCGAATTGGTTGATTGGAATTTCAACAAATCATTGGACCGATTTTCAGGGTTTCTACTCCCTGGAGGATTCAGCTATCAAGATCGAATTCGGGCAGGTGTTATTGCCGCTAAGTTACCATTAATTCAACAACTTAAAAAAGAATCGACCAAACAAAAACCCATCTTAGGCATTTGCAATGGGGCTCAGATTTTAATTGAATCGGGACTATTATCTGATGGGGATCATCTCGAACATATTATTGACTTCAACTATGTCGAACAAAGATCCATCGGTTTTCTATGTGATTGGAGCTTTTTAACCCCTTTTAATTCAACACACAATGTTTTTCTTAAAACATTGTCTGAGAATGATATTCTACCCATTCAAGTTTGCCATGGGGAGGGACGCTTTATTTTTTCTTCATCGCCAGCAAGTGGGCTAAAATATGTATCGATTGATGGGGATATATCTGGCCAATTTCCAACGACACCCAATGGATCCACTGATAATATTGCTGCGATTTCAAATAAAAAAGGAAATGCACTGGCGATTATGCCACATCCAGAACGCTCACTGATGCCTTCAAGATACCCTTTTTCAATCAAAGCTTACGCAAAAAAGCACAATATTAATTTGGTTGATTTTACGGCATTATTTAAAGCCTTTAAGGAATCCTCCGTATGATTATATTAACCACTTTAAAACAAAAAGACCTATCCGCAGTCAGTGCTCAACAACTATTAAAGAATGCGCCCGATGCACCAACGCAAATCAATCGATTTGATTTATATGACATCCAAGCCAATGCTACTGAGCATGAGATCATCCATGCAATTAAAGATTCCTATATTTTCTCAAACCCCAATAAACACCACTTAATTCTTGAACGAACAAATCTAATTCATGCTCGACAACTATTTTTTATTGTTTCAAGAAAATCCCCATTGATTTTAACCAATAAAGTCATTCAACTAAATAAAAAACTAGGTGGCCATCAGGTTACCGCCATTACCCACTCAGAGTTATGGGCATTGACCTATACCGATATTGCAGCCATTGACCCCAACCATGTTATTGATGCCTTCATAACATCGTCCCAAACGAATATCGCACCATTTTCGCATCCGTTGATTCATGATGTTGCAGCATTATCTTTTGATGAGTTGAATCAAAAAATCGGAGTTTTCACCGGCTCCAAAAATCATGATTCTTAAAGTCATCATCGTTAACTACAATGGGGCACAATTTATTAAATCATGTTTTGATAGCATTGTATCTCAATTTAAATTTTTCCCAGATTTTAGCATTCTTGTTATCGATAACGCTTCAACTGACGAATCCTTGCAGTTATTGGAAGATTATGAGGATCATATCACACTCATAAAAAACAATGTCAATGTTGGCTTCCCCATGGCACATAATCAAGTGATTGACTTGCTGGATACTCCCTATATATGGCTATTAAATAATGACACTGAATTTGATCATACCACTGACATTATCTCCCCCATTATGGCCTATTTAAATGCAAATCCTGATGTCGTTGGGTTATCTCCAAAACTTCTAAACACGGATGGAACACTTCAATCTCAAGGAAGTGGGTTTAATCGATATAGATTTCGATCCAAGAAAATAATCCAGGTACCATTTTTATCCGGAGCATCCCTCTTCATTCGGACACAATTCTTTAAAGACATGAATGGATTTGATCCTCATTTATTTTTTTATAACGACGATGTTGACTTTGCCTTGCAAGCCAAAAAACATCGCAAAAGATTAATATACTACCCCAGTATTGAAATCACGCATCACGGTGGTCTTTCGACAAAATTTGAACCCATTAAAACAACCATTGGTGGTTATTATGGTAGCATTTATCTATGTAAAAAATACTACCCAAAACCCATTTTTCTAATTTACTACTATTTGGTTCGTTTGTTGATTGACTTAAAAACGTTGTATCATAAAATTGTTCCATCACCATTGTCTGATGAATGGATCATGGAACTAAAAAAAATAAAACATAAATTAAAAAATGAAATTTAAACTCAGTGTCTTATTATTTCTTGTCCTGTTTTCAGTTGCAATGGTTTCATATCCTCAACGAAGTGAACAAGATATTGCGATTCAACAGGAACTCATCAATAAAATCAATCAATCTCCTCGAAACCCTGAATATCGATTCGAGTTGGCCATGGAATTTGCAGCTACCGGATGGATTGAGCTTGGTTGGGATCAATTAAAACTCGTGCCCACATTGGAAAAAAATTACCAGGATATTGTATTTAAAAAATACTCGGCAATTCTAGCATCTGATCCCCAAAATTGGCAGGCACACTTTCGATTGGCCTTTGCTTATTATTTTATGGATGAAAAAGAAAAAGCCATCGAATCTTTCAAAAAAGTGCTAGAAATATACCCAGACCATGTTTGGAGCATGGGCCTTATCGCCTTACTGTACGGTGAACAAAAAAACCATGGAGAATGCATTGCTTGGACAAAAAAAGGATTGGCAATCAACAATGACGCAACAGCTTTGCACTTTCTTTTGGGACAAGCCTACTACGAGACTGGCAATTATTTTGGCGTATTGGGAGAAACATTGAGTGTTGGACGTTTAAAATCCATTGAAGCTAAATATCGCCCCATACCACCCATTGGAATTGAACCATGAGGGGCATATTTTCACCATTAATTATTGCAATATTAGCATTTGTCATTTATTCCTCTACACGCACTCCAACACTTGAAATAAGCACAAAGAAACAGGGGGCAGCAGATTTTGAATTTAAAAATGTTACCATATCAATGCATAAAGAAGGAAAAAAATTATGGACACTAAAGGCCAGTGAATCGGCGATTTATAACCATTCAAATACATTTTTCTTACTGGATATTGATGGGCAACTTAATCAAAATGATGGGCATTCTTTGGCATTTAAATCGCCAACAGGGGCATACAAAATCAAGGACCAATCATTAAAACTTGTTAAAACCAACGCCACGCTGTCTTTATTGGACACGACCTATTATATTATCTGTGATGAAATTGAAATTAATTCAAAGAGTAATATGGTATTTGCCTATGGAAACTTATTTATAAATTCAGATAATATGATTCTAAAAGGCCGAAAAATGATCGCCAATTTAACCACCAATAAGTTATATTTAACTCATCATGTCAACGGCACCATTTTCACAAACATCTTTAATTAATTATATTCGAGAAAACTCATCATTTTCTCGAAGAGAAATCATGGGATGTTTAAATAAGGGCCTTATTTATGTCAATGGCAATGTTTCGTCGGATGCCAATCAACCCGTGTCAAAAAATGATGCAATCATTGTCAAAGGTTCACCTATTTATCAACGCAAACGATTGTATTACATGTTTAATAAGCCAACCAACGTTATTTCTACCTACAAAGATCCCAAAGGTCGAAAAGATTTGAGCTACTTCATTAAAAAATACCGGCTTCCAACAACACTTCGGCCTTGTGGTCGATTGGATCGACATTCATCTGGACTGCTTATTTTTTCAAATGATGGGGATTTTATCAATCGGCTGCTTCACCCTAGTTTTTCAATCAAAAAAACATACGAAATCACCATTAATCACCCCCTCAGTGACCGGCACAAAAAACAGCTTGAACAAGGATTCTTTTTGGAGGATGGTCCGGTCTCAATTCAATTTGACACTATTTTTTCACAATCCCATTTTTTAGTTACCATTACGATCGGACGAAATCGTATTCTTCGTCGATCGTTTGAATTTTTTGGTTATGAGATTCAAGTGTTGCACCGACATGCCATTGGCCCGTTACAGTTGAAGGACCTCCCCTTCGGACAGTTTAAAGAGCTTTCAATATCTAAAATAAAAACGCTGGTACTGAATTAAAGAAATTGGTAATATAATGACAACTTGGCGGCGTAGCTCAGCTTGGTGAGAGCGCACGGTTCATACCCGTGAGGTCACTGGTTCGACTCCAGTCGCCGCTACCAAATCATCATGACATATATTATTTTTTCTATTATTACTTTTATACTGACCTATCTTGGAATTTTTCATTTCTTACCCGATTTTTATTGGTTTCAGTCCTTCCAATACGAACATATTTTCATTAAAACGTTGGTATACAAATCAAGTGTTTTTATTGCATCGTTAATTCCGATTGCCATTCTTTATTTGATTAATCAAAAGGTATTGGACCATGTTCTGGAAAAATCTCAAGTGGTTCATGATGATATGCCAAGCTCACCCGTTATTTTACGAATTAAACAAATCATTCAAGCTTTTTTTGGGTCCTATGAGGCAGCAAAATTATCCATTTCAAAATCAATTAAGATCATTATTTACCTTGGTGTTTCATTACTTATTGCTCGTGTTTTTAGCTATTATTGGAATGATATTATTTTATCATTGCACCACAACCCTTTCTCTATAAATGATCCAGTTTTTAATAAAAACATTTCATTTTATATTTTTAAGTTGCCCGTTTTTAAACAAATTATCGGAATTTTAAAATTCATTGCATTTACCGTGTTGTTATTTTCATTATGGAATTATTTAAAACGCGGTTACTTCACGCTGTTTTTCTCCTCATCGTTTGGTTTAATTAGAACCCATATCTTTGGATTATTATCGGTTTATTTTTTACTCAATGCTGCTGGATCATTTTTATCTAAATACGATATTCTATTTAAAAATAATGACATTATTTACGGTGCTGGTTTTACGGATATTCACTTTTACTTAAAGGCAATTTCAGTATATCCAGCCATTTGGATCACCGTTTCTGTATTATCAATTTTATTTATTTTTCGACCAAATATAAAATTGGTTGGTATTGGAGCCGCAATTGTATTCATACCAAGCATCTTATTTTTAAATCTGGTTCCAGCATTGGTTCAAAACTACATTGTTACTCCAAATGAGTTTAAAAAAGAAGTCCCTTTTATTAAACATAATATTGCTTATACACAAGCCGCATATCAACTGAATAATATTAATGAAATCGATGTTAACTATGAAAAAATGCTCACATCATTCAATGATGACGCCTTTAATTCAACCCTTAACAACGTACGTTTATGGAATCCTGGCCCATTAAAATCAACCCTAAAACAGTTGCAAGAAATTCGCTTATATTATGAATTTAAAAATATTGATATTGATCGGTACATGATTGATGGCGCGCCACAACAAGTCATGTTGTCAGTTCGAGAACTCGATATCAATCAAATTAGCCAACAAGCTCAAACCTGGGTAAATAAGCATTTAATATTTACTCACGGGTATGGTTTATGCATGGTTCCAGTTAACCAATTTAATGAAGAGGGACTTCCTGAATTGCTAATACGAGATATTCCTCCCATTAGTAAAACAGATATTATGGTATCTCGCCCTGAAATATACTTTGGTGAATCAACAAACCACTATGTTATTGCAAATACTAAACAAAAGGAATTTGATTACCCAAAAGACAATGAGAACCGATATACTCACTACAATGGCTCGGGTGGAATTAAATTAAACTCTCTTTTTAAACGAATTATTTATGCAATTAAGCTCAAAGATATCAAATTATTAATTAGTCAAAACATTCATTCACGATCACGATTGATGTATGATAGAAATGTTCATCAAATCCCTCGAAAAATCACCCCATTCATTACATATGATAATGATCCATACATTGTCATTAATAAAGATGGTCGGCTAATTTGGATGCTTGATGGGTATACATCCTCTGAAAAATTTCCATACTCAACACCCTATGCACGGCGAATAAATTACATCAGAAATTCTGTACTGGCAACAGTTGATGCCTACACTGGGGAAACTCATTTTTATATAAAAGATACCAATGACCCAATCATTAAGGCTCATGCGTCAATGTATCCCAATTTATTTAAATCACTCGATGAATTATCCCCTGATTTAAAATCACACATTCGATTTCCAAAAGGATTATTTAAAATTACCAGCAAAGTATTTAATACATACCATATGAATGACCCCCAAGTGTTTTATAATAAAGAAGATGTCTGGACATTTCCAACAGAAACATATGACACTGACACGGGGATTACGATGGAGCCTTATTATATGTATGTTCAAAACCCAAACAGTGGGGCCTTTGAATATGTGATGATGATGCCATTAACGCCATCAAATAAAAACAATTTGGTATCCATATTAACCACGTCATGCGACCCAGGAAACTTTGGAGAGATGACGGTTTATAAATTACCAAAACAAGAAACCGTTTATGGTCCCCTTCAAATTGAATCACGGATTGATCAGAATACAGAAATTTCTAAAGACCTTACCTTGTGGGGTCAAGTTGGTTCACGAGTTATACGAGGAAATTTAATGGTCATTCCATATAAGAATTCCATTCTGTATGTTGAACCAATTTATTTGCAAGCAACGCAAAGCAAACTCCCTGAATTAAAACGTGTGATTGTTGCTTTTGGAGATAAGGTAACCATGAGCCCTTCTATTTATGACGGCATTTCCACGTTAACAAAAGGTGATTTTCAAAAAAAATCGCAGGCTAAATCATCCAGTATCCCGGCGAAGACCTCATCAAAAGAATTGACAAAAAAAATTATTGAAACCTATTCTAAAGTTAAGGAAACATTAAAACAGTCTGATTGGGCATCATTTGGTAAAACATTTGAATCATTGGATCGATTAATGGACCGATTAAAAAAGGAGCAGTAAATGCCAACTTATCGATATCGATGCAATAGCTGTAAGCATGAGTTTGATGCCGTTCAATCCATGATGGATGCCCCATTAAACACGTGTGTTAAATGTGGTAAAGACTCACTAATGCGTCTCATTCAACCGGTAGGGATTCAATTTAAAGGCAGTGGCTTTTATATCAATGACAAAGCGTCCACATCATCATCCAAGGCCAGTGAATAAATCATTTCAAATATGTATTTTTGAAGATTATACCGCTGCAAATCTATCCCCTTACCAACTCACCCGTCCTTGTTACACCGTTCCAAATGGATTCTATAACTTGATTGAACGACTCCAACAATATTTACCCAACACGCCCATTACCCTTCAGTGCCAACCCTCTCATGAAATCTTTATTAGAAAACGATTTCCTAAACTTACCGTTAACCAACTCAACAAAAGTTTACCGACACTGTTTTTAAATGGTCGGTCCACATTTTCTCACAATCATTTATTGGCCATGCTATCTGACATTAACTCCGATAAAAATTATTTATTCATAAAGGAACAAAATATTGTAAGTATTTTTTGCCGTGATGAATTGAATAACACCATGTTTCAATTGTTATTAAAACGGCCACGATTCGAAGAATTAATCAAAAATGCGCGTCAACAATGTGTTGTTGAAGAAAAAAAATACATCCAATTAACATCTCATTGGTGGGACTACTTGGATCATTTATCGGGGAACTTAGCGATGGACTTTGATCAATTTCCAAACAAAAGTTTGCTCGAAGGCGACATTTCAAGCTTTACCACGTTAACCAATGATCACAATATGTACATTGATCATTCAAGCCGTGTCAGTGAATATGTATCTCTCGATGCATCTCAGGGGCCCATTATCATTATGGATCATGTTTCCATTAAGCCATTTGTTCGCATTGAAGGACCTTGCTATATCGGCTCAAACTCAACCATTCATAGCCATGCTGACATATCTCAAACGTATATTGGCAAGCATTGCAAAATTGGTGGGGAAGTTAAACACTGCATCATTCAATCCTATTCCAACAAAGGCCATGCCGGTTTTATTGGGAACAGCATGTTGGGAGAGTGGGTCAATTTGGGTGCGGGCACAACAACATCCAACCTAAAGCTATCCTATGGCCATATTGCATCTTATGATTATCACACTGAAACATCAAATAGCACTGGGTGCCAATTTTTAGGTACCATCTTTGGCGATTTTGTTCGAACTGGCATTCAATCACTATTTGAATGCGGAACTGTTGTTTCTAGCGGGTGCAGTTTGTATGGAAGCAATGCTCATGCAACATACATCCCGCCATTCACATGGGGGACACTTGATCATTATGAGCACCAACATATTGCCGCATTTATTCAGGCCTTGGACCGCATGATGGCACGCCGTAATATTCTCTTGTCGGATGAAGAGCAACTTGGCTTTAAACGACTCTTTGATCAGCTTCATGCCCCAGCCGATCAGGTCCCACATCCAATACCCTCTTGAAAAATATATTGAATTTGAGTAATCTACTCACAATGAGCCGTTGCTCAGACATACTTGATCTTTGGGGGTGTTTTGGCTTCGACGAGAATGATCGTTTGGCTTGAGCGCGAGTCGAGGAGCTGCCCGGCCTCGTAAAAAGGCAGAAAATAATAACTGCAGATTCATCTAAAGTTATCAGCAACGTTCCTTTTGGAAATGTTGCAGCAGCAGCGGCTTAATTAAGCCATTGCGCGATTCCGTTTGTGTGTTGGCCACGCTCGGTTTCTTTTAATTTCGTCGACTAGAGTTGCTATGGGTTCATAGGTATCAATTTCGAAACTTACACTGGGAACTAGTCATTGCCCGTGAGTTTCTGCACAAGGCATTGGCGAAACTTTACCAGAAACTATACTCGTAGTGGTCTTGCTCATCACATTCTCGGACACCGGTTCGATTCCGGTCACCTCCACCAGAAATAAAAAATAAAGTGATCTATGAATAAATACATTCGGACCTGCTATTTGCATCGGTATCCCCCTTATTTATTTGGATAATATTTTTTTATTTGGTTATGATTATTTTTATTCTAAGGAAACGAATTAAAGAGGTGATGTTTCGTTCCAACCATTGCCTGGTAACTCTCTAGAAATATTGAATACTGGCCCCTTTTCAGTACCACCTCTATGCAACACTGAACCAACACCCTGTAATAATGCATGCTTCGCACTTTCAAACTCAAGATTCACCTTTTTTATTTCGATAATGGTTCCATGATCTACTTTCAAAACGCAGGTTATATCATCTGGTGTTAACCCAAAATCCAACAGTGAACAGCGGTCTTTCTGAGGAATTATCATTGCATCACCGGCTCCTCTTGTTGGAAGTAAAACACCATAGTCTCCATTAACAAACAATGCCTCAGTATACGACGTCGCACTCCCATTCGGGGCCCATATGAAACTGCGACGGTACGTATCTTGATGGAAATTACTAAAAACACGATTACCGAAGCCGCTGTAATAAATCAAAACGGTGCTAAAATACCGCAATTTTCCATCAAATAATTGATGGCTTAATGCACTTGCCCCAATCAATGATAATTTTCGGATGGATGGGTTTAACGACCACCGGAATGATTCGAATTTAAGTTTTTCACCTTGAATTGAAAAATTGCAATGTTCAAGCTGGGATGGGTTTTTCCATGGGTCCCCACCTGTTTCTAGCTCTTGAACTACGTTTGTAAAATCAATGTTAAATCGATCCATTATTGACGACATTCTGGATCCAGGAATTATTTGATATCGGACTGATTCATTCCCCCATAAATGGGTGAGTAAGTCCCTATCTTGTTTATTTAATGTAATCACCTCTTTGAGCCTAGTGGTTGCGTGCGAATTTGAAAAATTCCGTCCAAAGTATTGCATACCCAGCCTTTGCATGCGAGGCGGCACCATCATATTTGTTACAGAACGTACAATTTTATGGAAAGGTGGGCAATCATTTTATTAAATATAATCTATTTAATGTTTTTAATCAAATATTTAAAGAAGCCTAACACTTCTCTTCTTTAATGTAGTTAAATCACCATTTTCAAATTTATTTTCGTGATATTAAAATCTTGAATCAACTGAACCTGCATGTTTTTTTGGTGATAATGCTCACGTATCATTCGCTCCACTGGAAATTCGAATACGAACATCCCTGAAGCAACCCCCAATGTAAATAACTGGCGACTCATTTGCTGGTCATAAGATTCGTTTTTAAATGACATTAATGCTGAAATAGCTAATCCAAACGCAATTTTATGGCGTAAGGATCGATAGTTTTCTTGAATTCCTAACAGGGACGGCTTTGATGATATCTTTGGGTTTTTCAATTTAGCGTCGGCGTATTGATCATATGCATTGGATATGACCGACACCTGTTGATCAAAATGCAACGCCACAATACCAAGCACCCCCCCAATTAAATACCCACTTCGATTATCAGGTTTTGACATAAAAAAACTGCCCCCAATGGCTGCTAATGAAATATACTTTAGTCGATGCTGTTGCTGCTTTAATTCCAAACGGTCTTTCTGATATATGAATTTAAATAATGCATCATCACTATCGAATGCCCCACCAAACACAACGGTTGTTAGGCATAAAAACGTGAGTATTAGTTTCATTATTCCATTGTAATTCAAACGTATTTATTTCGTAAATTCATCAAAACTATTTGGATCAATGTTCTCATCTTCACATTCATTTTAAAATCTAAATTTGATCAAGTATTAAAAATAATTTAATATGAAATACCAAGGTTGGAAAGGTGGCCGAGTGGCTGAAGGCGCACGCTTGGAAAGCGTGTTTACGTTAACGCGTAACGTGGGTTCGAATCCCACCCTTTCCGCCATCATTAATCCGCAGACTGAAAAATATAATCCCAACTGGGTTTGTATTCTTTCAAATCAATCCCCAACCCATTAAAGATAAACGTATCGTCTAATACTCGTTTTCCTTCGGCTACATTTACTATTGATCGGGTCATTATCGATCACCAAACACTCGACCACTATCGATCATTCCATCCAAATCATTTATAAAATCAACAACACTTTCTCCGACACGCTTAAATCGAACACGAATCCCGTTTGAATGCAATTCATTGGTCCGATTAAATAATGATGTTCTTTTCATTTTTACTCCTTAATTTCTTTGGGTATGTCGATAGTTATTGGCAAAACATGACAAATTAAAACATTGAATTTTCTTGATATATTCTCATTGGTCCCTATTACTAATTCCTGAGATGCTTGCATCCAACTCATTTTATAGATATTTCCATCAAGATAATAATCCATGCAAATCCTAAAATACGATATAATTGATGTATGGTTGAATTAAAAAATATTTCCAAATCTTATGATCAATATCGTTTAGTCTTAAATGATCTCAATGCAACATTTTCTCCCGGATCTATTAGCTTATTGTATGGACGAAGTGGATCAGGAAAAACAACTTTGCTTAACTGCTTATCCGGTGTAGATCTCCCACAAACTGGAAACGTTATCATCAATGATACCAATATTAATCAATTGAATGAAAATGATAGGGCGAACTTCAGATTAAGTCATATTGGTATCATTTATCAATTTTTTAACTTACTGCCATCTTTAAGTGTTGCTGAAAACATTTTATTGCCTGCAACAATATTAAAACAAAATCAAAAAGGCCATATGCATGACTTAGCAAAAGAATTTGATATTGAACATTTATTATCCAAATGGCCAAAAACATTGTCTGGAGGGGAGTGTCAACGCGTTGCCATTTGCCGCGCACTCATCTGCCAACCCAAACTTATTTTAGCCGATGAACCGACTGGAAATTTAGATGTAACCAACCGTAATATTGTGATGGATTTCTTAAAGAAACTAACAAAAACAAATGAAATAAGCATTATTATTGCCACGCATGATCAAGAGCTTCATTCATATGCCGACACCTCGTGGTCACTCGTAAATGGGCAATTATCACAAGTAACATGACGCTACTGCTTACGGCTATTTTTCGAGATTATAAACAGTATTGGCTTAAGATTTTATGTACAATTATAGGGGTTATCATCAGTTTATCTTTATTTATAGTTATTGAATTATTTAGCTATTTATTTCAAGTCCCATCCATTGAAGCGTCATTAAACGTTCCCTATTCCCATAAACTGGTTCATAATCATGGAAAGATTACTCAACATGACATTCATAATTTAAGTCAACACCCACTACTTAATCGCTACATTCCTTACAGTGATATTTATGATTATTTTAACCATCCAGACATACAATCTGATGTGCTTGTTAGGGGAACTGACCGATTTCAACTAACGGCTATTTTATCAGATACGTATTTAAATAATGAAAAAACAACCGAAATTGATATTTCTCCTTTTGACTTAAATGAAACCTTCTTGATTTCAAAATCTTGCAAAACAGGCTCAAAAATAACAATGATTAGTCATTTAATTCAAAAACCCATACAAGCAATTTGTATTCAGTTTGATATATCTCAACCGGTTTTATTAATGGATATTGCACTTTTCCAGTCACTATATTCGACCAATAATTCTGTAGATTCCATGTTATTTTCTTTGACTCAATCAGAGGCGTCCCAAGTAAAATCCATACTTGAAAATCAATTAACAAACTTTTCTTTAATTGCGCTTAAAAAAGAACAAGAGCAACAAAGCAAGTGGGTCAACTCACTAACATATAATTTAAAATTCCTGGCATTTATATCGCTAATCGTCAGTACTTGTCTAATGATCCAATTTTTTCGATTCCTTGCAAAACAAAGAGCCTTCATGTTTACACAACTGTTTCAACTGGGAGTTTCCACACGTATTATAAAAAAAATATTTATTGCAGAAGTTGGCATTATTGCTTTATTTTCCAATGTATCGGCTTTAATTATTGCCTATTTCATCGCTATTTATAGCCTTGATTTATTTAACCAAATCATTACCATGTTCTACTTCAAATTATCGAGTACTAAACTGGTAATGCATTGGTCAATTATTCTAAAATCTATTTTAGCTAGTTTTGGGTCATTTGTTTTTGCTTATATTGGTTACTTTTATGGCAAAGCATTTGGGCATCACATCCGTCCAATCATAAAGATTGGTTTTGTGAGTTTATTCTTTATCTCTTTTGGCATTGGCACTATATTTTACTATCCCAGCCGGTGGCTGGTTATTTTTAGTGCCATTGCAATGATTTCAGGCTTCTTTGGTTTATGTGTGTCAAGCATTTCGTTTATTGGCCATGCGCTCAGACGTATTAAGTCCCAACGATTCGTCGCTTTTAAAATGTGCCGAGATACACTTCTAAATGACCCACTAAGTTATGGCGCTATTGTTTTTGTAATTTCTTTATCCGCAGGACTGATCATTAGTATGAGTATCTTTGTTAGTAGTTTTTCAAACACCGTCAAATCATGGTTAGACACCGTTACGTTTCATGATATTTACATTCAACATCCAGCCAATACTATTCAAAACCCAATGACATTGCCGTCTGAATCCATCGCATTGATTCACCAATTAACCTCTGGGGATGTTAAAATCAGCACCCTATATCGAGTCCCTTTTATTTATAATGGGTACCCAACACAAATTGTTTTTAGATCCAATATTCATGATCCTGCCTACAGCCGATTTATCTTTAAAGAAATCCTTAATGGGCCGTTTGATTTGTATGATGTGGTTATTTCAGAACCATTTGCAATAAAACATCAGTTGCAACTTGGTGAATATATTCAACTAAATGGCATTGTTAAAAATAAACTTCGAATCATTGGAATTGCATATGACTTTGTGAGTGAATTTGGACAAATCATTGCCGATAATAATCTTATACGTTCCAGTCAGTCCAAATCACTTTTACATGGCGTTGCAATTAAAGCATCAACCGCAACGGTTCTTCCATCTCTTATCCCAGAATTATCTCAGATGAGTGGAATTAATTTTGCTACCCGTGACAGCATTATTGATGAATCAATGACCATATTTAATGATACGTTTTCATTTACTTGGTTTGTTGTATTTTTAACTGGTTGCATTGCCATTTTCTCACTGATCAATTTATTAACCATTGTTTGTATTAACCGAAAAAATGAGATTGCCCAATTATGGCATATTGGATTTAATACCAACCGTTTAACTGGCATCATCCTTGCACAGGTAACCATTATCGGAATATTGTCATCTCTTATTTCAATTGCCATTGGTGGATGCTTTTATATTTTAATTGTCTATGGCATTCAATTACCGACGTTTAATTGGTCTATATTTCTACATATACCATGGAAATTATTCATCGTTACCCCCATCATAACCCTTGCTTTATGCTTAATTATTGGCACACTATTTATGAAAATAATTGGGCATGAACTCGGAAAAGGACGCGTCAATGAATCGATTCGCACTACTAATTAGCATCCTACTGCTCTGCATTCCTTCGTTTGCTTGGAATTGGACGTTTCCAAAAGACCACGGCATGCACCCAACATTTGATTCTGAGTGGGTCTATGTAACCGGTCATTTAACGGACGAAACAGGCACACTGCATGGCTTTCAGGTCACGTTTTTTAGACATCAACTTACACAAATCCCAGATAGCACATCTCCGTGGAATAGCCCGCATTTGTATACCGCCCACTTTGCATTCACGAATGGGGATACGGGTGCGTTTAATCATTATGAAACCATGGGCCGAGAACACCCTTCAACAGCTTATGGTCAACGAAACCATCTGAACGTATTCATTAAAGATTGGAAGATCGAAATGGATGGTCATAAAATGGCCATTGATATCCATACCAATGATGGGCATTTTACGTTATTTTTAGCACCAACCAAGCCCATCGTTTTCCATGGTGACAACGGAAAAAGCTATAAAAGCAGCCAGAAAAATTATTCTTACTATTATTCAATGCCCCGACTTGAAGGCCATGGCACTTATACCTCCGGTTCCAATACATATGCATTTACTTCTGCCAGTGCTTGGATGGACCGGGAGTTTTTTAATAACCTGCTGGATTCAAAACAAATTGGCTGGGATTGGTTTTCACTGCAGTTGGATTCTGGTGAGGATATTATGGTATTCCAAGTGCGATCAAATGATGGAAGCATCTATAAAAGTGGCACCTACATTGCAAAGGACGGAACGACTCAATCACTTAACAGCAAGGATATTGAACTCATCCCAATTGACTATTGGGTGAGTGACAAAAGCCAACACCGTTACCCCATTGAATGGCAAATCAATCTAGTGTCACTTAATAAATCATTTACTGTTTCCGCGCGGTTTCAAAATCAAGAATTATTTAATTCGGTCCCTTTCCCATTTTTTTATTGGGAAGGGCAAAGCCTTGTGAGTGGCTCAGCGTCTGGCCGGGCCTACCTGGAAATGGTGGGGTATTAATCTTTTGGTCGCAATGGAACTTTCAAATATGACTGCCCATTATCCTCTGGTTTTGGGAGGTGTCCGGCATCAATATTAACTTGCAAACTTTGAAGTAATAGTCGCGGGGACTTCAAGCTAGCATCTCGCTCATCGCGAAATTTCACGAATGCTTCTTTGGATGTTGCGCCCGATCATTGTGGGTTTTTCTCCTTTTCTAGACCAATGGTTGATTCATACATAACATCCCGTCCGTTGGGCCTGTAATCATGCGCTACAAATACTTTTGTATCATCGGGCAATGTGTATAATCGATTGGTCACGGAATCATATAAAGCCTCTGAGCTCCCACCTGGAAAATCACAACGTCCCGTACCATAGTCATGCATAAACAGTGCATCGCCTGTAAATACCGTGGAGTCGTTGATATAGTAAGATGAACATGCGGGCGTGTGCCCAGGTGTGTAAAGCACCTTAATTCGTAATGCACCGGCGTTAATCATGGACTCATCATCAAACAGCGCATCAAATTGAATTCCATTCTCATTAAAGTCTTTAAAATTATAAATGTGCTTAAATTTCGACTGTACTTTTTTGATATTAGCACCAATCCCAACCTTTGGCTGTCCGATCAACGGCTTTAGAAATTGCGAACCCGATAAATGATCGGCATGGGCATGGGTTTCTAGGATATAATGAACCCGCAACCCATGGTGATTAACAACATCCACGAGTTTTTGAACAGAATTTAAATCATACTTTGAACTGGCCGGATCATAATCTAACACAGGGTCAATGACCACCGCATCTTTTGTAACCTCATCATAGACGACATACGACAACGTCGATGTATCCTCGTCAAAATATGCGTTAACTTTCATATAAACCTCCTAATGAAATATTAAAATATTGATGCCAACAATGAATACCAAATAGGCAAATGCCTTGCGTAACCATGTGATAGATACTTTCTGATTAAGCTGGACACCAATAACACTTCCAATAATAGTGACCATTGTAAATCCCATCAAAAACCACCCATCCATTGCAATGGATAATTGCATATCTCCTAAAAACCCAATGAGTGATTTTATCGAAATAATCAGCAATGATGTTGCGATGGCTTCTCGCATTGAAATTCCCACCAACAATGGTACCCAAACTAAGTTGATCAGGCATGGGTTGCAACACATACCGGCGAGACAGTATCACACCAATGGTGGATGGAATGGCGAATAGTGCCCCCACCCGCCAGTTTAATTGTCGCCTGTAACGAAATGCCGCAATGGCACTGGTGATTCCAACCACAAACAATGAGTACCCCGTTGCCAATGCCGCTGGAACTTTAAATAAATAGACCAATATGGGAACGGTTAAAATGGATCCGCCGCCTCCCAATAATCCCAACACCATGCCCATACCCATCGCTAAAACAAAACCGATCATGCGTTATTCCAAGGAAGCACTCCCAACACTTTTTCATATAACAATGGCCCGACACCCCCGCATAAAATAATCCCAACCCGACAAACCCACTCAAATATATTACCTTAGGGCTCACTAAAAAATGCAACGCTACCCCACTTAAAATCATAAGTCCAACAACAATCATGACTTGACGCATCATTGGCATGACCGGTTTTGATTTTCCTGAAATATGCAACCTGCTCTTAACCCAAGAAACCATGCCCCCCTCAACATTGGTGAGATTATCGATTCCCTTGGATATCATGTCTCGAATCACCATGGCACTTCGGTTCCCTGAATTGCAGATCACATGAACATGTTGTTTTTTAAATAGATCCTCATGATCATGCACCACTTCTGTTGGAATATTAATAACCCCTGGAATATGCGACCGCTTAAACTCCTCCATTGTTCGAACATCAATCACCATTACACCTTCTTGACTTAACGCTTTATTTAAATCATTCACCAAATTTTTTTCATTTTTTCCTGCACAAATATACTATACCCCATATGGTATATAAGTAAACATTGACTTCCCTTTTTTTTGACCATAGGATTATCATATGAGCTCAACAGATTTAATTCATCGACTCAGTCGGATCATTGGTCAACTTGAAGGCTTAAAAAAAAACATTCAATCCAATGCTGATCACGATTGTTTGGCCACCATTCAACAATTAAAAGCCAGTATTAATGGTTTAAAAAAATTCGGCGAAACCTATGTAAAAGAGCACATGAAGGAATGCGTTCAACAAAATAGTAAATCTAAAGAAGACATGGAGACCATGTTATCCGACATTATTTCGGGTGCGTTTTCTCTTTGATTTAGTTTTTCAATCAATGAACGATACCATTCAACTATGAACATTGTGTGGTTTAAGCGTGATTTAAGAATTGTAGATCAGCCCGCACTTGCTATGGCCATTAACCATGGCCCAATTATTCCATTGGTGATTATCGAACCTGAATTATGGGAACAACCCGATTTAAGTTATCGGCACTTTAAATTTTACAGAGACTGCCTAAAAAGCTTGCAAACCCAATTGGCTGATCATGGGTATGATCTTCATATTGAGATTGGGGACGCACGGTCTGTTTTATCAAATTACCATGAAAAACTGCGCTTTACTCAGTTATTTAGTACGCAAGAGACTTGGAATGGATGGACATACGAACGTGACAAAACCATCCATGATTTTTGTAAAGCAAACAGGATTACATGGCATGAACCGACCCAGAATGGTGTGATCCGTCGATTAAAAAATCGAGATGGATGGGCCAAACATTGGCAAGATTTCATGAATCAACCATACCCAAACATAAAAAATAAATCACCCATACCACCCTCTGGAATTATCCCAAATGCGAAAGACATTGGCCACCCAATCGATGACAATTTAGATATACAAGAAGGGGGAACTCAACAAGCCAATAATCTCCTTCACAGCTTCTTGTTTACACGAGGAAAACCCTACACTAAGGCCATGTCATCACCGGTAAGCGCCTTTGATGCATGCTCGAGGTTGTCTGCGCACATTGCATTCGGTAGTATTTCAATACGAGAAGTCACCCAAAAAACACACCAACGGTATGACGAACTTAAAGCACTTCCTAAAACACCTGATGTCAAACTATGGAAAAGTGCCATGCGATCATTCTTGGGCCGACTGCATTGGCATTGTCACTTTATTCAGAAACTGGAAGATGACCCCAGCATGGAATTTCAATCATTGCACTCAATGTACCGGCCATTGGATGACGCACCACTGGAACCATCACTCTATGAGCATTGGAAAAACGGGAGCACGGGGTTTCCATTGGTGGATGCATGCATGCGTGCTCTACACCAAACAGGGTGGCTTAATTTTAGAATGAGGGCCATGGTGATGAGTATTGCCACGCACCATTTGGGACTCCCATGGCGCCCTTGTGCCCTATACCTAGCGACTCAGTTTACGGATTATGAACCCGGAATTCATTACAGTCAGTGTCAAATGCAAGCTGGTCGTACAGGGATCAATACCATACGCATCTATAATCCTATCAAACAAAGCATGGACCAAGACCCAGATGGAATATTTATTCGCCGATGGGTTCCTGAGTTAAGAAATGTGCCATCAAGTGGGGTTCATCAACCTTGGCATTATGGACACAAACAACCCATCGTTGATGAAAAACTCGCCCGTGAGCAAGCCTCCAAACGATTATACAGCGTTCGAAAACAGCCCTATTTTAGAGATGAAGCCAGTAACATTGTAAAAAAACACGGGTCACGTCGCCGTATAAAAAAAGCGCCAAATCAATTAAAATTAAATTTAGAATGACACAAAAATATGAACTATTTCGATTAAGGATTGGAACTGAGATCGTCGGGTACATGAAAGTACACGCCAATGGATTAAAGGACTTTTCAAATGATCAGTTTTGGTGGACAAGCACACCCATTGAATACAATGCCAAAGATCAATACTGTGGTTTAAAAGATAAAGATAACCGCGCCCTATTTGAGCATGATATTGTGGCCATGAGACGATCTGTTGGCCCAAAAAATAAAACCCCTGGAATTATACGATTTGATCAAGACCGTCAATCATTTCTATTCATTGCATTGGAAACATTTCAAGAATATGAGCTTTTTGCAAATGAGCTTCCGTTATTTCATAAATCAGAACTCATGTTTTTAGGGTTTTCATTTGAGGAATCTTAAACCGATATTTGGTCTGGATGGTTGCAGACATGGGTGGACGGTTTGTCAAATTTTTAAATCAAACATCTCTTTTTATATTATGGATGACTTGGTTGGCTTTTTTTCAAATCAACCAGAATCTATTTTGATTGTTGATATGCCGCTAAACTTGCCTCAATCCATCAAAGATTATCCACGTGTGAGCGATGTAACTGCCAAAAAAGTTCTAGGAAAAGCCCACGCAAGTATCTTTTATGCCCCATTGAAAAGATGGCTGGATGAAAATTTAAAAACGATTAATCTTGAATGTGCAGCGTATCAAAAACCTAAATTATCCATTCAAAGCTATAATTTATTCAAACATATAAAATCTATTCAAAAGATCAAAACATTACCGCACATATTATGCTATGAAAGTCACCCAGAATTATTTTTTCATGGCCTCTCTCAAAGCTATCCAGACTCAAAGAAAACAACCAAAGGGGTTTATCAAAGATTAAACTTATTATCTAATTTGATGTTGCAATATGGGTTAAATTTTGATCAAAATGAACTCAATTCATTTTATAATTTTAATAAACGCAAATTAAATATGGATGATATTTTGGATGCATGTGCAATGGCGATGGCTGGTTATTTATTAAACCAGCCATCAAACGATACTAATTTAATAAACGAGGAAATTATTTTTAGTTAAACCCTTGGCTTGCTAAAAATACACCAATGATTGCCCACGCCAATCCACTTAATCGATACACTAAATCATTCGAATTAATCATAGGCTTAAATATTTTTACAAAATTGTCAGTAATTAAACAACCCGCGCCTGCAATAACGCCCCAATAACCGATTAGTGTTATAATAATTCGCCAATCGGCAACTAAAACATGGTGCGTTGCTAAAATAAATGAACCGATAAGCAAAGCTATTGTTCCACCAAACATCGCTCGGCGGCTTTCTACTAAAATATCGTTATACCAATGTCTAAACCGGTCTGGAGAAAGCAATAAAGCAATTCCCAATACGATAAAATAAACACCATAAGCTCTTGAAAATAAATCTGTCATTAATTCCATATATATCCTCCTATATTCAGTATAGAAAAAAATAAAAAAAAAATCGACCATTGATTCCTAAATTTAAAAAGTTAATAACATTATTTTTGTTTTCATCGATAATTTTCTTGGGGGAAAGGAAAGGATAATTAAAATGAGAGTGTCCCCACAATTTTACCCATCATTACAACAAGTGCAGGCAAATTACACACCTCAAGTGATGGAAAAGGGCATTATTTCTTATGCTCCAAAATTACTTCCCATTAAAAAATCCAAGAAATCAGAATCTTCATTTCAACAGGAAGAGAAAGAAGACCCGGTTCACCTGAATCATGCCTTTCGATACTATGGAATTGGCCATCGATAGTCTTTTGATCGCATTGTTTTTATGACATACTAATTACATAAAAATACAATTACTGATAATGGCGTTTATCTTATTACTTTCCGCTTGCTCAGATACATCAGAAAGTTCAGATACTAGTGACACATCCCTTTCTGATATCACAGACAAAGTTTTTACCAACCGCTCAGCCAACTGTGCAGACTATGCCAACTCATTTACTTCATCGGTAAAAGACGTGAATAATAGCAATCAAGTATTTAACGGGAGCTTAACCATTTCTGTCGCCAATGGCGAATGCTCATTTGCAACCAATCAAATCCCAAACCACGATTTCAACGATGTTGGTACCAAATTCGCAAATAATGTTGCCGAGGTTAACCATACATTTTCAGTAACAGCTACCCCAGAAGCGACTGGTTCAGTGACCCAATTGTCCCTCAGTTATGACAATGCCATATTTTTAAATGGATCTAAACTCGATTTGTTAGCGGCCGCCTGTTATAACGTGGGCAATGGAAAGATACCAGTAGCACCACCACTGAATCCCCACTCATAGGGTTTGCCGCCGATGGGTTTCCAGTATATGGGCCATACTTTAATGATAATGGCACCATCCGAAAAGCCAAACCCTGCTATATTTTAAAGAATAGTGGTGGGGCACGATCAAAGCTATCCACAGAGCCAGATGCTGATTTTCCTGGGGGGACTTATGATGGCACTTACATTCAGGATTATGTATTCAGTCAGGCCAATAAAGATGCGGGGACATGTGATTTGGATGAATGCAATGGCATGACCCATGATGGCGTTTATGGGTACTACGTTTCAGACTCATACCCATGGGTATTAAAGTGTTTTAAAGGAACGCTAAATCGTTCCTTTAAAAAAAATTAGCTTACTCTGACTCTTGATTAAATTCACTTAACCAATAATTGATATGGTTATCTGAGATAATGGGTGATTTTTTCCCCTCATTCAACTCATTATTTTGACAAAACATGGTTAAAAACTGAGCTGACTCGATGGTTGTTACCTTTGCTTTTTTTGCATGAATTAAAATATCACGATCAGATGTAACGAGGATGATGTTTGATTTATCTTTTTTTGTCAGCACTTTTTCTTTAATGTAATCATCAGCCGAGCGATTTCCCGAGGTATGAATAATGGTGATCCCAGGAAGTTTCTCACTCATTGGAAAGCCAACCAAGTTGTTTTTCCCATCAAAAATAACCACCAAATGGTCCCCTGATTTTCGGTACTTTTGCAATAACTGAATGAGTGCTGTAATTTTATTTTTGTCCGCCAGTGAAATATGATTGGCCTGGCCAATGACATTGTAACCATCCAAATAATACTTCATAACAATAATTGAATTAACGGAATGCTAAACATTTGCAATACCATCGAAAACACCCCAAAAAATGATAAAAATATGATGATCAACAGACCATATGGCTCCATCTTATCGAGAAATGAACGCCCTTTATAGGATAAAAATCGATACAACACCCGAGAGCCATCCATGGGGGGAATTGGAATCATATTAAATACGGCCAAAACAACATTAATGACGACACCATAGTTCAATAAATCAATGACCCACGGAGCTTGCTGCAATGTTAATGGTGAAAACTGAATCAACAATTTTAAAATCAAACTGCTCAGTACGGCTAAGCTAATATTCGATAATGGGCCCGCAATGGCCACTTTTAGCATGTCATGAATGGGATGGTTGAGCTGTTGGGTATTGACGGGCACTGGCTTGGCCCAACCAAATAAAAACGGGCTGCCACTAACCACCAACATCAATGGCAAAAAGACGCTCCCCAAAGGGTCAATATGACGAATGGGATTTAACGTGAGCCGCCCTTGGAATTTTGCGGTTGAATCACCACACCATAAGGCAACAACACCATGTGCAAGTTCGTGAATCACAACTGACATTAATAAAAGCAGGAGTCGACCCAACATCAACCGCTCCAGTACTAGAAAAAAATAAACAAAAATCCCAATAATCCCCCATTCAATGAGTGAATATCTACCAAACCGTTGGTGAAATAATGACATACTATTTATGATAACGGATGACAGGCATTAAATACATTCCTTAACTTTGACTTATCCAAATGTGTGTATATTTGAGTGGTTTTAATTGACGAGTGACCAAGGAGAAGTTGAACTTCCCTTAGATCCATCCCCCGCTCAAGCAATGTGGTGGCAAACATATGACGTAAGGTATGAGGCGTTAATCGTTCCACAATACCACAATGATATTTTAAATCGGCCAATACTTTCGTCACGGTTTGGCGTGTAATACTACGTCCTTTTCGTCCAGGAAATAGCCATTCACTTCTTGGATTTCTTAATTCATTTGACATATATGCATCTAATTTGGACTTTACAACTCTTGCCAATGGGACAACCCGCTCTTTATCACCTTTTCCTAAAATGACCATATGGTCTGAAAAAACTTTGCCTTGTTTCATTTGAACCACTTCGGATACACGACATCCTGAATAATAGAGCAGCGCAACGATGCATTGGTCTCTTAAAGGATGTCTTGAATGGGAAAAATCATGATTCTTCACTTGAATTAATGTAGACTGTCGAATGAGCTTGGGCAAATTTAACGATGCATTGGTTTGAAAAACATCCCCAATGCTTGGAACATCTTGACCTTGTTTATGTTTTAAAAAATGAAAATACAATCGAAGTGATGACACCTTTCTCGACATGGACCGCTTGGTGTATTCATTGGTTGATAATCTATTTAAAAATGAGATGACGGCCTGCTTTGTGGGATTTTCACCGTTTAATGTTCGACAAAAATGCTCAACGTCCCCAGTGTAGGCCTCAACCGTCAATTTTGATAAGTGACAGTCAATGGTTAGATAGGCTTCAAATCCGGCTCGATTGTAAATACTCATTTAAAAAATATATTCCCATAATGGTTTTTGCATCAATAATTTGCCGATTTTGAATCATATCCATTACGTCTTCCAGCGCGTATTGTTTTAATTCCATGTGTTCATCGTCATCAAATGACGTTTCCCCAGCCATCAGTTCTTCGGCAATGTAATAGTGCATGTACTCATTGCAAAACCCTGGGGCCATGTACATTTCCCCCACTTTGGTTAATGTCTGAGCGCTAAATCCTGTTTCTTCTTTGAGCTCACGCTTGGCTCCGACCAATGGATCCTCTCCCGTTTCCAAACACCCCGCAGGGGCTTCGATAAGCACTTGGTCAACGGCCTTTCGGTACTGATGAATCATCACCACTTGATTTGGTGATTTATAAGGGATAATAGTGACAGCTGGGACATGATCAATAATTTCTCGTGTGGTAATCCCTTTGGGACCTTCAACCGTGTCCACGCGTAAATTCACGACGTTTCCTTTGTAAATGGTTTCTGAACTCAAGGTTTTCTCAATCATACATTTAGTATAGACGGGTTCAAAAAAACCACCAACCGATAAAACAAAAAGCGCGCTTTTTCTTCCAGGACATGCTGTGCCATATTATAATCTGTCCACCACCATTTATTGGTTAATTTATGCGGCGCGGCATTGATGTATATATCCACATCCGGAAATACCCGATTAAAGGTCCATCTGGCCCGTCCTGAATGAAAATCGGATGTTATGACCAGCAATGATTCTGGTTCAATATTATTCTCCATAAAATATTTTTTACTATGCAAGGCATCATCCAAGGTTGATTTGGATGTATCAATTTTGATTATTGGGGCTTTTACCCCAAAGGTTTTTGCATATTTTGCCATATGATAGGCCCCTGGCTTCCCATAATTTAAAATCCCACCGGTCAATAATACCTGAACAGTTGGGTACTTTTGATATACTTTTTCAGCGAAATATTGAACACGAACGCCGCCACCGCCACCTAAAATAACAACATAATCCGGCGGACTTTGAGTATGGCTCTCAAAAAAAATAATTTGTGATAAAAATAAGATGAGGATACACAAACAACCACACCCCATCATTACTAAATATTTAACAAGCCTTTTTGTTTTCAAACCCATGTATTTTAAGTATAATATATGCCATGTCGACAACTGTAAGAACTTATCAAGAAATTAAAATTGCTATTGAATTCAAAAACTTCACTTTAGGGGTTGTAGGACTGGGCTATGTTGGCCTTCCACTGGTCCATGAATTTGTAGAAAACAATATTTCTGTTATTGGCTTTGACATTTCTGAAGACAAGGTTTCCAAACTCAAAAAAGGCATTTCTTATATTCAAGATATTTCAAATGACCAAATCAAATCGTGCAATGCCACTGGCAAATTTACAGCCACAACAGATTTTTCAGAGTTAGCCCACGTTGATGTTGTTAGCATTTGTGTACCAACCCCGCTACGAAAAACCAAAGACCCGGACATGAGTTATATTGCATCCGCAGTGAATTCCATTTCAGAATATTTGCAACCTGGCCAACTAATTATTCTTGAAAGCACCACGTACCCAGGTACAACCGAGGAGCTGTTGCAGCCCATCTTTGAGAAAAAAGGGTTTACCATTGGAGAAAATCTTTATTTGGCGTTTTCACCTGAACGCGTCGACCCAGGAAATGCCTCTTTTTCAACTAAAAACACCCCAAAAGTGGTTGGGGGTGTCACCCCAAACTGTACAGAACTTGCGTGTTTAACCTACAACCATGCCATTGATCAGACAATCCCCGTCTCATCACCTCGAACGGCTGAACTTGTTAAATTGTATGAAAACACATTTCGCTCAGTAAACATTGCCATGGCCAATGAAATGGCTTTAATTGCTAATAAACTTAATATTGATGTTTGGGAAATGATTAATGCCGCTGCCACCAAACCATTTGGCTTCATGCCATTTTACCCTGGCCCTGGGCTAGGCGGGCATTGCATTCCGATTGATCCCAGTTACCTCTCTTGGAAAATGAAATCACTCAATTACGATGCGAGGTTCATTGCTTTAGCGGAACAAATCAATACCAGCATGCCCAATTATGTCGTCAAAAAAATTGGCATTGCATTAAACTCAATAAAAAAAGCCATTAATGGGTCCAATATTTTAATTCTTGGCATTGCTTACAAGCCAAACATTAATGATGTTCGTGAATCCCCAGCCCTGGATATTATCAAACAACTCACCAAATTTGGCGCCAATATTTCGTATAATGATGACTTTATTCCTACCGTTTCAGTAACCAAAGAAATTACAATGAGTTCCATAAATCTATCCCATCTAAACTATAATGATTTTGACTGTGTTGTGATTGTTACCAATCATGGTTACTACGACATTGAAAAAATAGTAAGTAACTCTCATCTGATTGTAGATACTCGAAATGCCACCAAAGGCATCTCCCAAGAAACCATTTTTAAAATATAGTTTTTAATATTAATCCAATATCATTTAGAAAGGTTTGTTTTTGAATGTATTTTTTATATAGCGCCATCTTTTTTGGCATTATTTTTTCAATGTATGCCGTTTCTGAATCTTTATACTGGGATAATATTTCTTCTTCATTTCTAAACGCAATCGCGGCATTGTCTGTAATCCCTGGTTGTATGCTTAAAATAAATTCATACTCTTTCTTGTAGTGTTGGATGTATCTCATAACCTCAGGACGGGGCCCAACCAAACTCATGTCACCTAAAATAACATTCAATAACTGAGGTAATTCATCCAATTTATATCGCCTTAAAAACTTGCCAACTGATGTAATTCTAGGATCCCCTGAATACGTTACCAATTGATGGTTTTTAGCATCGTTCACAATCATGGATCGAAACTTAATCATTTTAAACGGAACAAAGTTTTTTCCGATGCGTTCTTGCTTAAAAAACACAGGTCCTTTTGATGTTATTTTAACTATGATTGAAATCAATAGGAAAACAGGACTTAATACAGAAAAACCAATCAGTGCTGCAATAAAATCAAACCAGCGCTTTCCGTATTGGCGGTATAAGTTAGACATTTTGATTTATGAAATCAATAATATGGTCCACTTCCTCAAATGTCATGTCCGGAAATATCGGAAGGGAAATAGATTCAGCGTATGCTTTATTTGCTGCCGGATAGTTGTTTTCATTATAATTGTACGTTGATTTATAGTACGGATGATGGTGTACAGGAATAAAATGCAAAGATGTTCCAATGCCATTTTCTTTTAATTTGGCCATTAATGAATCTCTATTGCTTACTTTTATGACATACAAATGCCACGAACTTTTAAGGGTTGCATCAAACTCAAGGCATCTAATTTTTGAATTATTTTTAAACCCTTCGTTGTACCTTTGAGCAATTTTTTCGCGCCTCACATTCATTTCATTCAATCGCTTCAATTGAACCAATCCCAATGATGCCGCCACGTCGGTCATATTATACTTGTAACCATTATCAACAACTTCATAATACCAATGCCCTTTTTCTGAATATCTGTTCCAGGCATCTTTGCTAATGCCATGTAATCGATTTTTCTTCATGGAAGCCGCATACTCTTGGTTATTGGTGGTTGCCATGCCGCCCTCTCCAGTGGCCAATGTCTTTGTAGCGTAAAAAGAAAAACAGGTAATGTCAGATAACGCACCAACTTTACGCCCTTTATATTCTGAGGGCAACGCATGAGCGGCATCTTCAATCACCTTTAGGTTGTATTTTTTGGCCAACGCATGAATGACATCCATATCGCAGGGGATGCCTGAAAAATGAACGGGAATGATGACCTTGGTCTTGTTTGTAATTAATGGCTCAATCTTTGTTACATCAATGTTATGGTCATGATCATTCACATCGCATAATACTGGGATGGCATTAAAATATGTCACAACTTCAGCCGTTGATACAAAGGTTGTGGTGGGAAGAATAACTTCATCACCTTCTTTTAAACCAATGGCTTTTAATGCCAAATGCAAACAAGCCGTGGCGGAATTCATCGATACGGCATATTGAGCCCCAGTAAATTCAGAAAATTGTTTTTCAAATTCTATTGTTTTGGGCCCCATGGTTAACCAGCCAGACTTTAATGTATCAACAACTTCATTGATTTCTTCATCCCCAATGGATGCTTTGTGAAATGGAATCATCTTTGTTTTAACTGTCATTACTACCTAATTTTATCAAATAAATCAGATTCTTAACATCATGATTAAAAAGAAAATCCCGCAACTTTTAGCCCGGCCTAATTTTTGCTAATCTAAGAAGTATGAATTTCAAAAAAAAGCGGGTATTAGTTACAGGTGGCGCAGGATACATTGGCGCCCATGTTTGCCAGTCATTGCAACCAACTCAATGTGACGTTGCCATTATTGATAATCTGTCCACAGGTTTTGAATCAAACATACAAAATGGTGAATTGCATCCCATTGATCTTAATGAATGGGATAGTATAAATCAGTTTATTGCCGAATATAAGCCAGATGCTGTTATTCATTTTGCTGGCAGTATCGTTGTTCCAGAAAGTGTAAAAAACCCTCTCAAATATTATCAAAACAATACCGCTAATACACTGAACCTAATCCGTTCTTGCATTTCCAATAATGTTAAAAATTTTCTATTTTCTTCTACGGCTGCAGTTTATGGAATACCAGATACTGGCATTTGTACCGAATCAGATCACCTTAAGCCAATTAATCCCTATGGCAGATCAAAACTTATGACTGAAATGATGTTGGAAGATATTGCTTCGTCAAGTAACTTAAATTATGTTGCGCTTCGATATTTTAATGTCGCTGGCGCACATGAATCAAAACAAATGGGGCAACGAATGCCTGACGCCACGCATTTAATAAAAATCATTGCTCAAGTATTAACAAAAAAACGAAAAGAGATGGCCATTTTTGGATTTGACTACCCCACACCCGACGGCACCTGCATTCGCGATTACATTCATGTTTGTGACTTAGCCCACGCTCATGTATTGGCGTTAAATTATCTACTTGATGGTGGTAAATCAGCTGTTTTCAATTGTGGTTATTCCAAGGGATTCTCTGTTCAAGAAGTGGTTAACGCTGCGAAAAAACAATTTGGAGATTTTAATATTCTTCATGGTGAACGACGCGATGGCGATCCCCCTCAACTCATTGCCAATGCGGATCAAATTAAAGCCATACTTGGGTGGCAGCCAAAATATAATAACCTTGATTTGATTATTCAATCTGCCGTTGAGTTTGAGAAGACAATTTAAACCCAATTTGATCCTCTTACATAAGACTAGATAATATTAAGGTTGCTCAGTATAATAAGGCAATGAGCCAACAGTTATTTAAGTTTGTGAACTCAAAATATCGGCTATTGATTCTTTGTTTAAATGATTATTTTATCGGCATTTTCAGTTTAGTATTATCCTCATTTATTCTATTTGATTTTACACAAGCGATTCATTTCTTAACAAATTCTTTTGCCATATTATTCATTATCCCAACCATTAAAAATGGGTACTTTTATATTCGCAATCTATATTCAATTTCATGGCGGTACGCGAGTTTAAAAGATATTGCAAAAACATTTCAAACCCTTATTTTTTCTTCCATCATTCTCTTTACCTTGAGCTATTTTTTATGGCCATTAAATCAACGCGTGGTCATTATCGACTTTTTGATTTATACCTGTTTATTTTTTTCGTCCCGTTTTATGATCCGAGTTTTAAGACGCCGCTCCACGAATCAGTCACATCAGAACAAAAAAAACCACGTTATTATTGGTGCCGGTGATGCGGGCGAGATGGTGGCTAGGGAATTACTAAAGATTGGCCATCAAAATCATATCATTGGTTTTTTTGACGACAACCCATTGCTTCATAAAAAAACCATTCACCAAGCACCCGTCCTTGGTGCCATTTGTGATCTTCCCACCATTTGCAACAAAAAAAATATTGATCAAATCATCATCGCCATTCCAACGGCTAGTTCAACAGAGTTTCGACGAATTCTTGATGTATGCAAATCAGTGACTATTCCCTTCTTAACCACACCAAGTATCAATGAGCTTTTGGATGATACAGTAAACCTCGACAAGCTACGGGATGTTTCAATTGTTGATTTATTGGGTCGCACCCCAATAAATATTGATACAACAAAGATTCGATCCATTGTTCATGGTGAAACCATCCTCATCACTGGTGCTGGCGGATCTATTGGTTCAGAACTGTCACGACAAGTGTTATCTTTTGAGCCTAAAAAGGTTGTTTTATTGGATCATTCTGAATTTCATCTGTACTCCATCATGATGGAATTATCGAATCAGAAGGACATTGATCATATTGAGATTATTCCCATTTGCTTGGACATTAAAATTAAATCCTCATTAAACAACGTATTTCAAGAGCACCGTCCCACAATTGTGTTTCATTCGGCGGCATATAAACATGTCCCGTTAATGGAAATCAATTCTGACCAAGCCATTTTAAATAATATTGGTGGGACTAAACATATTGTTGATTTCTGTGATGAATTTAATGTAAAGCAATGCATCACAATTTCAACAGATAAAGCGGTTGAGCCCTCAAATTCTATGGGCGCTACAAAACGAATTTGTGAACTTTTAACCCTTGAAAAAGCCAAGTCATCGAATACCAAATATTGTTGTGTTCGATTTGGCAATGTTTTGGGATCATATGGAAGTGTTATTCCACTTTTTAAACGCCAAATAAAGCAAGGTGGCCCGATTACCATTACGGACCCAAATATGTCCCGTTACTTCATGACCATTAAAGAAGCGGTTAGCTTGGTTTTTCAGGCAAGTTCTTTAAGTAAAACTGGTTCTGAACTATTTGTTTTGGATATGGGATCCCCCATTAAAATTACCCAACTGGCCTCTGATTTAATTCGTTTATCAGGACTCTCAAATGATGATATCCCCATTGTTTTTACAGGGCTTCGCCCTGGCGAAAAACTCTCTGAAAAATTATTTTATGACTTTGAAAACCCCTCAACCACCGAACATAACAAGATTAAATGTTGTTTTCCAGACATTTCAGGAGATGTCGTAACAACCGTCAATACGATTCTTAAATTGGCACAAGAATCAACCCCAAATAACACATTAATTGATGAGCTTCTTGATTGTGTCAATGAGTTAAATTCAACCATCAATTTAGCATCTAAAGGAGCAATATAACATGAAAATATCCATTATTGGTGGAGGGTATGTTGGTTTAGTCTCGGCGGTTTGTTTTGCAGATATGGG